>Ga0255777_10004289_pt1 | contig 11841 bp, 10 predicted proteins | sample 101ome_15_FD_179975 | JGI IMG/M metagenome (GOLD analysis project Ga0255777, IMG submission 179975) | Coastal salt marsh microbial communities from the Groves Creek Marsh, Skidaway Island, Georgia - 101402AT metaG (version 2) | ecosystem: Environmental > Aquatic > Marine > Intertidal zone >...
GGCACGATGCTCGGCGGTTTCCTCGACGCGTGATACATCGCGTACGCCGCAAACGTCAACACCAACACCAAACTCCGGTGTTGACTCGCGCTCAAATTCTTCCGTCGCCGCGTCAGATACGCCCGCATCCCCGGCGCAATCTTTTTCATCCATCGCTCGCTCGCCGCGCCCTCCATCCCGCGTCCACGGTCACCGTCGACCCAGACGCCCTCGACCGCGCCCTCACGCGTCGTCTCCTCCCACCGATCCTCGCTCGCGGTCGAGTCGACGGACGGCGTCCTCGATCGCACCACCGCCCCCGCCGTCGTCGCGGCGGTCGTCGTCGTCGTCGTCGTCGCGTTCGCGCGCACCGAACCGGCGCGACTCCCGTACGTCCCCGTCGGCGTCGTCGTCGTCCTCGCGCCGATCTCTGACGACCGCGCGCCATCGTCTTTGAGCCTTTCGTAGTAGATGGCCTTGTACGTATCTCACTACGACGTATGGGTATTCAGTGTGACGTCAGGCCACCACGAGGGGGGGGGGACTCGACGACGAGTCGCGACTCTTCGAGACAACGCACCCGACGCGAGGGATGATGAGCGCTCGATGAGCGCGGCGGCGCGCGCGACGACGACGGACGACGACGACGGACGACACACGGTGACTCGGCGACTGGTGTGGATAGAATCCATCGAACCACCGCGACGATGCGCGCGATGACGACGACGACGATGACGGCGACGGCGACGACGATTCGATCGACGTCGATCGCCGACACCACCAAGGGCGCGCGCCGACGATCCGTCCCGCGCGCCACCGTCCGCGCGCGCGCGAACGCCGCGAGCGAGGGCGCGGACACGCAGGAACTCTGTCGGGCGGAGATTCCCCCGCACCTTCCGCGACCGGATTTCGTGAAACAAATGTATCGCTGGGCCGCGAGCGAGTTCGAGGAGGGCGGGTTGTCGAGGTACGGAAAGCGCATGTCGGTGGAGTGCATCAACGGGTTGGCGGATGGTAACACGAACGGTGTGTTGGTGCGATTGTATGATTTCAGAGATGGGACCGAGGTCGAGATCGCGCAATTGATCGCGAAGATGGACGATGAAAAGGTGCAAGTGTGGGACACCATCGTGCCGACCAAGGATGGGGGCATTGAAAAGATGAACCGCGACGGAAAGGATAAGTTTATCGATGGACGATTCTTCGTCGTGTCGCGACCGTTGCCGGCGGATGAGACGGCGAACGGTGCGTTGAAGGCTATGATTAAGCGTTTGATGTTGGCGATTAACGCGTATTACTCTTTCGGATCTCCGTTCGCGGAGGAGTTTTAAAAAGGGTCGTCGTCGTCGTCGTCCGCCTCCGTCTCCTCTCTTCGCCTCGGTTTTCGGTATGAAACATCGACGAACTGAACGGTACGCGAGGTGAACGGTACGTACGTGATAATATACGTTTGCTTTGCGCGCTACGCTGCGATGTAATCATCACTTTTTCCAATAATTGCTTTCACGCGAGCGACGTGCGAAAAAGCGACAAAGGAAAAACCCGCGCTCGCAAACTCGTGCGGGTGAGAGCGCGTCACGCGTTCGCAACGCGTTCGTGCGGGGTCCGACGAAACACATAATGATGATACCTATAATTCTAAACTGTTTACAACCTTTGTGCTCTACACGTCGTGACCGCGCATGAATCGCACTCTATCGACCAAAGCCTTGAATGAGTGCGGTTCATTCACCGCCAACTCTGCCAAAATTTTCCTATCCACGCACACGTTCTCCCGCGCGAGTGTGTTGATAAACTCGCTATACTTGACCCCGTGCTCTCTCGTCGCCGCGTTGATCCTCGTGATCCAAAGCGCGCGCCAGTCTCGCTTCTTATTGCGTCGATCGCGGTACTGGTACTGCCACGCCTTCTCGACGCGATTGCGCGCGATCTTGATGCACGACTTGGCGCGGCCGCGCATGCCCTTGGCCGCCTTGAAGATCTTCTCGCGAATCGCCATCGCGCGCGTTCTCTCGAGCGCCGCCCGCCGGCCGCTGCCGACGCGCGCGCGCGCGACGCGGTCGCCGTCGGGCCGAGGGTGAGCCCGTCCAAACCCTTACGTATCATCACAGCTTTAAAACCAACTAGAATATGACCCAATAGACCGGTTATGTTGCAGATAAAACTCTACCGCCCCGCGCCGCGTCCGTGCCCTCATCCTCGCGCGCGCGCGCCCGCGATCCGCCTTTGAAAGACGCTCGTCGACAGCCATGGGTGCGTCGACCTCGACCGCGATGAGACTCGATCGACGTCGTCGTATACGCGCGCGTCGTCGTGCGGCGCGCGACTCGCGACTCGCGCGTGACACGAGAGACTCGGATGAACGAGACGACTGACCCCGCCGCGACATCGCTCGCGACCGCGATGCGTAGGTATCTCTAGAGACAGCCTGCACAAGCGCCGGGCCACCGGTGGCAAGCAGAAGCCGTGGAGAAAGAAGAGAAAGTGCGTCTTCTTTTGATGTGTGCGCGCGCGGCGACCGAGGGGGTGCACGGGGGTGTGGACGGCGGCACGCGATGATGCAGTGGGCGTAGGTTTAGGGCTTTTGGGCGCCCCGATCGGGCGAGGATCGCGCGCGCGTGGTGGACGCAGCGACGTGGGCGCGACGTGCGAAGGACGCGGAGACTGACGATGAATATCATTGCTTTATTTTCTCGCAGATACGAGCTCGGCCGTCAACCGGCGAACACGAAGCTCTCTTCCAACGTTGCTGTGCGACAAGTGCGATGCCGTGGGGGCAACATCAAGCACCGCGCGTTGCGCTTGGACACCGGTAACTTTTCTTGGGGCACGGAGAACTGCACTCGCAAGACTCGTATTTTGGACGTCGTCTACAATGCGTCCAACAACGAGCTTGTGCGTACGAACACGCTCGTGAAGAGTGCCGTCGTCGTCGTCGACGCGGCGCCGTTCCGCGCGTGGTACGCTCAGCACTACGGCAAGAAGATTGGCGTCAAGGTTAAGAATGGCGAGAAAGTTGAGAGCGAAGACATCGAAGCAAAGCGATCCAAGTCTGTTACGATGAAGCTTCGTGACCGCAACAACAAGCACGAAGTCGCCAAGGCGATCGACGAGCAATTCGCGACGGGTCGTCTCTTGGCGATCATCACGTCTCGCCCGGGTCAGTGCGGTCGTGCGGATGGCTACGTCTTGGAGGGTCCGGAGCTTGCGTTCTACCAGCGTAAGATGATGAAGAAGAAGCACGCTGCCGCCGCTGCGGAAAAGGTACGTTCTCTTTCGCCGCTCTCGTGTGACGATTTCTCGCGCTCGCGTCCCTCGACGACTCGAAAACGCCCGACTGACGTTGTTTCTGTTTCTCCCTTCTTTTCGCACAGGCGCACTAAACTTCTTCATCCATCGGTTACAATTGTTGTAATCATCGAGAGTTAGTCTCGACGGTACAAATCACTCGTTCCCCACGCCCGCCTCCGCGCGTCTCGATTCTACCGAACTCGTCTCGCGTTGCGTCTCGACGCGCGCGCGCGATCCCGCGGCGAGCCAACGACGCGCCGTCGTCACACCGTACCGCGTCCGCGCGCGCCCGTGGGTCCCCACGCGCTCGGCGACGACGTCGGCGTCATCATGCGTCGAACCTCGCACGGCGTGTCGTCCTCGCGCGACGTGCCGTCGGCCATGGCGCGCGCCATCGCCGAGCGTCCCCTCGGCGCGTTGCGCGTGACGTGCAGCGCGAGACGGCTCGAGGCGATCGAGCGCGTGCACGGCGCCGTCATCGCGGAGTGTGAACTCGTCGATCGCACCCTCCCTCGTCTCGTGCGGTGCGTGGAGGAGGAGGAGGAGGAGGAGAAGGGCGGGCCCTCGTCGAGCGAGCGCGGCTTTCGCAGGTCGCTCTCGTCCGGAGGCGCGAGCGCGGACAGCGAGGGTGATGGGAAGGAGGACGACGTACCGCTGTACGCGAGGCGTAAATGGAAGGCGCCGATGCGATTGGACGTCAAGGTGGGGGCGAAACTCGGGGAGATTGAGAGTGTGAGTTAGCGAAGTCTTTGCGACTTTTACGATAGCAGCGAAAGCCAACTTTAGTAGTGTACATTTAACTTCTAGTATCTAAGATTCTCCAGAGAGCTTTCAAATGTTGGAAACTCTTCAAACACGGCGACGGAACACGTGCCGATGCCGTCGCGGTCTCCAGAGAGCGTCGAGGTTTTCACGCTGCTGAGCACGCCTTGCACCTGTCGACGGTTCAAAATGCCGTGCTCGTACAGATTGAAGACTGTGAGGACAAAGTGTCGAAAGAACGCGTGATCCTTCTTCAGCCTCCCCGCGTACGCGCGCACGAAGGCTGTACACAGGGACGTGCCGTCGTAATCCGCCACCGGATTAAACTTTATCGCCACCTCGTTCCACGCCTCCATGAAGGATATCTCCTGCACACTAAAGTCTACAAACTCGTGCATCGCCCGTTTTCCTTCGAAAATCTCCGCCGGTATCATATTTTCTTCGTCTGAATCAACCTCGGGCACGGTGGCCATCTCGACGAACGATCTCGATTTGTAAAACGGTCCGAGCGGCTTGGCTGGTTTCGGAGGTTTCGGTTTCTGCGCCCCGTTCGGTCTCGGTCCTATGGCTGTCTTCTTGCATACCAACGGCTTATACAGCATGGTTGCGATTTGCGCCGCTTCCTCCGCCGCCTCCCTCTCCGCCTTTCTCTTCAATCGCAACCTCTTGATTCGCTCGTAGTGATCATCCGTCGCGATCGTTCTCCACACGGCCTTGAGCGGCTCGGCGCGTTTACCCTCGATCTTCGTCTCGAGCTTATCGTCCAGTTCGCACTGCGGCACACGCTCCATAAACACCTCCGTACCGTCTTTCCGTCGAATGAATTGAAACTCCTTATCATTCGCGCTCCTGATTGTCTCCTCCGTGCGCAATCTAAATAATCTATGCTCGTCAAAGTTTTCCCCTTTCGGATACACGCGCACCGTCGTCTCCCCGCCCTTGCGCTCCGCCGAGTACCGCAACAAATCGTGCGACGCCCTGAGATGCGTCATGAGTCCTCTCAGACTATCGCACACGCACGCACACTTATCACACGCGTACCCTCGCGTGCGAACCTGCGTGCCACACGCGTGTAACTCGTACGTCGTCGTCACCCGCTCCGCCCCGTTCCGCTCGCGCGTCGCCGCCGCGCGCATCTTCCTCGTCCCGTTCGCATCCTTCGCGCTCGCGCTCCTGCGCTCGACGTGATAACTCAGATTCCGTCGTAAAAACATCGACGGTCGATGCCGCAGCTCGGCGTACACGCCGCTCGCGCCGGCGTAGACGGAGTACCGCGCGTCGACGTCGGAATCGCTGTCGAAGCACTCCGACTCGACGGGCGTGGAGATCGGGCACTCGTCGATGTCGTCCTCGAGCGCGGCGCTCGTGGACGCGCGCGCGCCGTTCGTTCGCGCGTTCGTCATCCACGGCGTGTGCGCGGTCGCGGCGGCACCGCGCGGCGGTGTGTATGGTTTCGAAATTCGAACGAGGTCGACGCGCGGCACACCGTGACGACGCGCGCGCGTCGAAACGGGCGAGCGCGAGCGGCGTGGAGAGAGAAACGACGTCGCGCGCGATCGGTGGCGCGCGAAGGCGCGGTCGATCGAGGCGCGAGGAGACGACGGGCGCGAAAGATGGCGACGACCATGGATGCGGACGTCGCGTTCGATGACCGCGACCGACGCACGAGACGCGATGACGGTGGACGCGCGCGCGCGACGACGTCATCGTCCACGCGGACGTGGTTTCTCGAGGTGGCGCCGCTGAGCGCGAGGACGTCGGCGACGCACGTGAAGGAAATCTTTGGCAGCGACGCCACCGAGGCGACGGTGACGGCGCGCGGGTCGGCGGCGAGCGCGACGACGAACGCCGAGCGTCGGTTCATGGCGGTCGTCGGATTCGCGAGCGAGGAGGCACGAGATCGAGCCGTGCAGGCGATGGACGGTGGCGCGATCGATGGTCGGCGGGTGCGGTGCGAGCGCGCGCGCGGACGCGCCGGCGACGGCGCGGGACGAGGCGGACGAGCGTCGGGGAGAGATCACGAGAGGGGTTCGGGCGCGCGGTTCGGGCGAAGAGATGACGCGCGCGATGATCGACGCGGGTTCGACGGCGCGAGAGGGCGCGGGCGGGAGATTGGGGGAAGAGGACGAGACGCAGGCGCGCTGCAGCGATTCGGGAAACGCGCGAGGTCGCGCTCAAGGTCGGCGTCCAGGGACGCCCGGTATGTGCGTGGACGACGCGGAGGTGGGGATGATCGCGGCGACGGAAGACGACGAGGGGAGGCGTTCGGACGAGGATGCAATTCGGGCGAAAGACGACGGGAGAGATCGTTTTCGCCGCGCGGGCGTTCGCGTTCGCGTTCGCGTTCGCGTTCGCGTTCGCGCTCTCGGTCTCGGTCTCGACGCGACCGTCGTCGTCGCAGTCGCAGTCGCGATCGCGATCGCGACAGCCGAGACCGACGTCGTCGACATCGCTCGCGTTCGCTCTCGAGCTCTCGGTCTCGGTCTCGGTCTTGGTCGCAGGACGACGCGCGTCGTCGTCGTCGTCGTCGTCGTCGAGATCGATCTCTGTCCAGCTCGCTCGAGAGCGAGAGCGATTCACCCATGGAGCGCTCGCCTCGTCGTCGTCATAAATAGTTCATCGCGCCTTCGCTTGCCTTCGAGAAGAGGTTCACCCTGTAAAGACGACGAAATTACACAAGTCTCTTTGACCGTCGCGTCGTCTCTCGACGAGCTCGGTTCGTCCCCGACGTCTTCGTCCGACCACATTCCCGCGCGCGCTCGATCGTTCGCCCCGATCGAGCGTGTCGCATCAATCTCAACATGTCCGCGTCGAAAAACAACGTCGTCGAGGCCGGGGCGGGTGCTGCGGGCGCCCTCGTCGCCCTCCTCGTCACCTACCCTCTCATCACGCTCAACACTAGACAACACGTGACGAGGCGAGACGCGGGCGCGGAGGGCAACGAGAGCGCACAGACATCGTCTGTGAAACCGTCTTCTCTCGCGGCGTTGTACGATGGTATCGAACCGGCCATCGTGGGAACGGTGGTGAGTCAGGCGGTGTACAACTACTGGTATGCGCGGGCCAACGGGACGTATGCGCGTCGACGGGGACGGGAGCCCACGGGGGCGGCGAGCCTGGCGATCGCGAGTTTCGCGGGCTGCGTGAACGTGATGATGACGCTGCCGATATGGACGATCGTGACGAGGATGCAAGCGAACGTGAAGAAGCGAGAGGAGGCGAGCGAGGAATCAGAGTCGGAGGAGGATGTGACGCGAGAGGTGGAAAAGAAGAGACGAGACAAGTTAAAACGTCGAGGAAAACGGTCCTTCTTCGATGTCGCCGCCGAAATCGCGCGCGACGGTGGTATCGCGGGATTTTGGCAGGGATTAACGCCGTCGTTGGTCATGGTATCCAATCCCGCGCTTCAATACGCCTTTTACGAAACCGCCGCTCGCCGACACCTCAAATCCCAAGCGAAATCCAACCTCTCCGCCCTCGAGGTCTTCTGCCTCGGTGCGTACGCCAAATTTGGCGCCACCGTGCTCACCTACCCGCTCCAAGTCATCAAATCTCGCCTCCAGGTGGTCTCCAAAGACATGGCTGATGAGCGCATGCGCTATCGCGGCGCCGCGCACGCCTTTCGCGTTATGGCTCGCGACGAGGGTCTCCCCGCGTTTTTCCGCGGCATCGAGACCAAGCTCGCACAGACCATTCTCGCCGCCGCGCTCATGTTCACCGTCAAGGAAAAGCTCGCCGAGGCTGCCTATCGTCGCGTCGGCGCGTGACCGCCTCGCTCGCCTCGCTCGCGTCGACGCGTCAACACTCGACTTTGTAGTATTGTAGACACAATAAACCTATATACGTTTTTACAACCTCCAACACGAACCGGCAAACTGCCCTCGGCGTCGCCAATCCGCGTCGTTTCGCGCGTGGATCGCCACCGGTGCCGCCGCGAATCGCGCGCGCGCGCCATGAGCATGTTTAGCAAGTCTTCGTCCACCGCGAACGACGAGACCGACGTCCCGGATTCGTTCGTCGGACGAACGATTTCAGAATCGGCGCCGGAACGAAATGCGCGTCCCGTCGATTCGAACGGCTCGAAGAACGACGTCAACGCCGCGCGCGATGGATCGACGTCGAAGAATGGCGGCAAATCGTCGTCTACGAAATCCGCGACCGGCGCCGATGACGATCAGAAAGTCTCGGACGGGGAGCTTGAGTACACGACTGAGAGCGACTACGGCGACGACGAGGATTGGTGGGGGTCGACGCTGGATTATTTCGAGGATTGGGCGGGATCGACGGTAGAGATGCGACGATTGAGAAAGAAATGGATCTTACCAGTGACGGTGATCACGATATTGGACGCCGTGTGCGCGATGGTGATGATATTGTGTTATTCCATGGTCGGGTACGGGGCGAACGTCTATCGAGGCTTGAGCGAGGATGATCAGAATTATAAGTGGTCTTGGATCGCGGCTGGTGCGTCGGCGTTGATACTGCTGTTTCTGTATTTACTCGATGGACACCAAGCGCTGCTGGCGGAGAGATCGAACGGTAAGGTGAGCGTGTTCGGGAAAACGGTGGCGTTGGCGCTGAGCACAGCGGCGTTGTGCGGTTTCGTCGTCGCCGGTTTGTTGAGCGTCGAAGAGTTCAGTACGCTGCCGTTGGCGCTGTACATTCTCGCAAAGTGCGGGACGGTGCGATTTGTGAAACAGACATTGTTTAAAAGGATGCACATCGGGCTGTTTTTGCGAAACGCCGCCATTGCGAGTTACTTTACGACTGTCGCCGCCGCCATAGTGTGGGCGGTGTGGGTGGGAGCGTACAATAAGAAATGGAAGACGGACGTGTTTCTCTCATATCAAAAGCAGCTCGGTTGCAACGTCACGGAGACGGGAGGATCGAATAGTGTCGACTACTTTTCTCTCGTCAACGGAAACGATGGACCCGGTTCGTGCGCCAACGTGGCGTACATCATGTACGCCGTGCCACTCGCCATCGCCGTGCTCAACTTGCTCTTCGGCTTGTCTTGTCACCAGCTCGCGAAGAGAGGTGGGGCTCTTCAACTCATCTTGATCTTCGTTGGTATCGCCGCGGCAGGTACGTGGAGCTCCATCTCCCTCGCGGGCGTACAAATGGGCGTGGCGGATGACATCATTCAGCTTCTCGTGCTGTTGTCCGCGCTCTTCGCCTTCGGCTGCTTTCTCGCCGTCGGTCCGGATCGCATCTACAGACAAGTTCTTCGGCTAGACATCACCAAGAAGGTGATCGGATACTCGCGATCAGATCTCGCCAAGGCTTTGTTGTTTTGCTGCACGATGACGCTCATTCCGTTTGGTCTCGCGTTGTCCGTCTTTTCATCCGCGGCGAGAAAACTCGGCATCAGTTGGCACGCACCGAGCGACGATCCCGAAGCTCCGAAAGACGGCATCTTGACCGCCGAGACGGGTGCTTTTATGGCATGGTGGTTCTCTCATCCTGAAAAACTTTTCAAATATGCGTCGTACGTAAGCATCGGTTACTTTTGTTTCACGATAGGCGTCGGTAAAGCCGCCGTCTTGTTCTTGGCGTGGTTGATCGGCGTCATGAAGAGCCAACACGTAGCGGTCGTCATCTTCGTGTTCATCGCCATCGGTGTCTTCATGTTCTTACTTCCCCCGATTCCAGGACCACCCGTGTATATCACCGGCGGTCTTTTGATTGTCGGCGCGATGGAAAAGGATATCGGATTTTGGTCCGCGGCCGTCGTCGCCATCTTGGTAAACGAGTTTACCAAGTTGTTTTCGAGCGCTCTCCAACAAAAGCTCATCGGCGAGAAACTCAGTGGGAACGTTTCCATTCGGTATCAAGTGGGAATCAACTCCTTGCAGATGCGAGCGATCCGTTACTGCCTGGAACAGAAAGGTTTGACGCTTGCGAAGGTGGCCATCCTGTGCGGCGGCCCCGACTGGCCCACCTCGGTGCTCTGCGGCATCTTACGCTTGCCCTTGCTTCAGTGCGCCATCGGCGCCGCACCAATCATCTTCTTGTACCTCGGTTGGTGCACTCTCGCGGGTGCTCTTCTCCTCAAGGTGGGCTCGTGCGGCGATTCCGCCGCCGCCGCCACCAGAGATCCGGATCAAGGCTTTTGGGGCGCCCTGAATTCCGTCGCCGTGGCGCTCACCTTTATCACCATGATGTTCACGGCTTCCGGCGCGCTCTTCTTCATGGAACACACTGTGGCGACGAAGAGAGAAATCCTCGACGCCATGCCCGTGGACGAAGAGGTGCTCGAATTAGAGAAGGATAAAAAGGCGAGAGACGAGGTGTACGAGTCGGTGACGCGATGGTCCAACCTCACCGCGAGGATGAGAACGTTGATCACGATCTCCGCCGTGACGGGCGTGCTCAGCGTTCAACTCGGCGTCGTGCTCGCGCAGCGCTCGTTTAAATCGTTTTCGGTATCCTGTCCCATCCCCGTCAAGGAGGTGATCCTTCCCACGGGTTGGGTATCCGTCGGCTTGATTTGCGTGAGCATCGTCAGCTTGAATCGGTTTCTCGCCGTCGCTGACAGGAGAGTGACGACTCGAGTGGATGAAATCAAAGCCAAGTACAACGGTGCACTTCCGAGCGAGCGAGAGCGAAAGATGATGATAAAAGAGGTGGAAGATAGCGGCGCGGACGAGCCATTAGACGAAGATTTTGAGCTCTACTAAGAGTAAGAGTTGACCGCGACAATGCAATAGACGTCGTCTCGAAATAGCACTCTACTCGTATGCATGCGTTACAGCATACATCTGGCTTGAAATATTACACATTACACATGAGCGCACTACGTTTTCTTTTCGTACAACATACACGTTCACAACGCTTCTTTGAATTCAATCGGCGCGTCGCACGCTGGACATCCGCTCTCTCTCGAAGGGTGCGTCGCCGCCGAGTACTCTTGCCACGACAAAATACACGCCAGGTGAAAGTGATGTCCACACCCGAGCGCGATCCTTGGATTTTCCTCCTCGTACGCCTCGAAACACGTCGGACACGAATTATCGTAATCCACCGTCTCGCTCCTTCGCGTCGCAGTCCTCGAGTCGTCCTTCTTTGTCCTCGTCGCGTCCCGCGCCGCGCCGCCGACGCCCGCGATCCCCGCGCTCGCCGCGCGTCTGTGCGTCTCCATCCGCCGCTCCGTCTCGCTCACCCATCGACGCATGGCCTCCTCTTTCCCATCCTCACCGACGTCCAAATCACCGTCCGACCGCGAGACTTTCGCCCCTCGCGGAGGCGCGCTCTCGCTCCGCTCGAGCGCCGCCGCCGCGCGCGCCTCGTCTCGAAAGAACGCACCGTCTGTATCGCTCCGTCTCGACGCGCGCGGTAATAATCGATCACCGTCCTCGTCGTCGTCGTCCGTGTCGTCACCACCGCCCTCGTCGTCGTCGTCGCCGCCGTCGACAATCATCATTCGGCGCAGGGACCCAACCGTCGTCGTCGTCGTCCCGACGTCGTCCTCGTCCGCGATGACGCCGCCGAGCGCGTCGCGATCGCGTCGTCGAAAATCGCTCGCGTCTCGCGTCGCGTCGTCGTCGTCGTCGTCGTCGAGACAACAACACAACGCGCGAAACATGTTAGATCGAGTCGGTCGAGCCGAGGCGCGCTCTGACGCGTCGTCGGGACGGGGACGAGGCTGGGGACGCGCGGGACGTCGGAGACGGACGTGTGTGTGTGTGGTTATTAACAACGCGAGGCGTGTGGGCGCGCGCGCCGAGTGGGATCGGCGCGCGAGTGCGACCGAGGGATGGAGGGCGAACGCGTCGGTCGTCGCGTCGTCGTCCAACCGTCGGCGCGGCG
>Ga0255777_10004290_pt1 | contig 11841 bp, 26 predicted proteins | sample 101ome_15_FD_179975 | JGI IMG/M metagenome (GOLD analysis project Ga0255777, IMG submission 179975) | Coastal salt marsh microbial communities from the Groves Creek Marsh, Skidaway Island, Georgia - 101402AT metaG (version 2) | ecosystem: Environmental > Aquatic > Marine > Intertidal zone >...
ATAAAGTCATAACATGGAAAATTGCCTGCAATGTTCCCTACTGAATCTAGTGCATTTACCTTAACTGGAAGAAGCAAAACCAGACTGAATATCACCGCCAGTTTGTTCGTCATTTTCTTGTTCCCATTCAGAGACAAACTGTTCAATGGTTTCTACAAGCATTGGAAGATACTCATGTTTCTTCTTCACAAACTCTTGAATTTGTCCGTCTTCAGTTACAACCAGAATCACAATCTGTTCGATTGGAGTTCCAGTTCGTTCTTCAAACATCTCTGCATATGCAGCTGCCTGAATGTAATACGATTCGTTATACTCATCGTTTCGTTCAGAACGTGAAGTCTTAAAGTCAATAATTGATGGAACACCATCCCATTCTGCAATGCAGTCTACACGTCCTGCTACCTTATACTTATCGCTCCACAATCCTGCCTCTTGGGCGTAGATGTTATTGAGTTTCTGTTCTAAGACAGGTTTCATCTGTTGGAATAGACACCATGGCAAGAACTCACGATTGTCTTGAACTACTTCTTCATTGTTCAAGAAGTCTTCACACATTTTGTGAACTTTGGTTCCACGAGTTGCCGCAGTGCGAGCAATATAGTTTGCAACATCCTCACCTACACGTTTACGCCACTCTGCAAGTCCTTCACGTTTGCGAACATTCAGAACTGTAGTGATAGATGGATAGATACCATCTGGTGTGACATAGAAGCGCTTACGATTGACGTTCTTTGTCTTTACTTCTGGGAGTTCTACTCCGATATGATTAAACATTTTTCACCTCACATTTTTAACATATTATATCAACATTACAAGGGTGTGTCAATAGATTTACCCTTGTCCACGATACTTTTTATATGAACGTTTTACAGATTTGTTCATACTACTCATCTTAGGTCTTCCACGTCCAATAGAAGTTCTTTTTTGAATCCTCTCATGAACAGAAGCCTGTGGAGCATATTTCGCCATTAACCGACTCCCATTTTAATTTTATTGATGATGTATTCCTTCACAAAACCAGAACGAACAATGTCACCAATGTTGAATTCAATATTCTCAAAGGCATCCATCTGTTCTAAGATTTCCATGAATTTTTTCATACCCTCTTTTTCGTATTGCTTCTGCAAGTCTGTTTGCATGAAGTCTCCACAGAAGATAATCTTAGAGTCCTGTCCTACACGAGTTGTTATCGAATCAAGTTCATGGAAGTTCAAGTTCTGACACTCATCCACAATGATGATTGCGTTATCCAATGTGATACCACGCAAGAATGATGTAGTCAAAAAGAACAGACTACCTTGGTTCTTGAGTTTATCATATAGATTATTGAATGCCATCTCATTTGGTTGTTCGAACATAAACTTAACCATGTTCTGATATGGAACTTGGAACAGGGCCGTCTTGTCTTCCTCATCGCCTGGCAAGAAACCAATCTCACGAGTTGGAACTGCACTACGAACTAGGTAAACTGTATCGTATGGAGTTTCATTTCTCAAACACTCTTGCAGTGCAAGATAGAGTGAAATGAATGTTTTACCTGTCCCTGCGGCACCATAGAGGAAAAGGTTCTTTCCATCTTTATATGCCTCAAATGCAGCCTTTTGATTTTCAGTCAAGGGATTAATCTTGACCATATTATCTATTCTTACGTCTTTTGCTTTTCCCATTATATTACACCGTGTTTCTTTAATGCTTCTCTTGTTTTAATTTCTTTAGTAGAACGTTTTCCATATCTGTCTGCGAATGGAGTGCCTGGATGTGCTTCTGCAATCCTTGACATATTCTCATTCCAACCAGCATCATTCTTCATTTGTCCGTGTCCACTGACACCACTGACAACCATAGGGGCTCCAGTGATTAATTGTTTCATATGTTTGTTTTCCTCAACGAACTCATCCCTTTCAGCAATGGACATTGATACTTCATAAACGTCACCAGTATTGGTGTCTTCAAATGTATATGTAGGCATTATTTTTTCTCATTTAATTTTTTTTGGAGTTGATTGATTTCCTCATTCAATTCCTTAATACGAACCATCAACTGATGATTTGCGTTTTGCATTTCTGCAATCTCTTTTTTATAAACTTCTTCCATAGTCATATACTGCTCTGTAACCATGTTGGAACTTCCCTTTTTGTGTATTTATTAAAACCACTCTTATAATTTATATAGTAGTTTTTATAAGCACTCAAAGAGTCGCCTTCAACTTTTACGTCATCTGGCATTGCCTGTGGGGGTTGTGTCTTGTAACCAATCTCTATGTTCATTGGAGGTGTTTTTAGAACATCTCTCAATTTCCTATCAGTCTCATGCACCTTACCGTAACGATGAGTATATTCATCACACAGTGCAGTAAACAAACAATATAACCAGTTGTAGTTGTTGTTACTAGAACGAGCCCAGATTGCAGATGGATGATTCACATGAGAAGCCTTGTATAGAATACCTTCCATGTTACTGTTCAACCGCCACCGTTTAATCTTACGTCCATTCGCAGTCAAACCATAATAGAGTTCACCGTCCAATACACGATGTGCAGTAGACATAAGTTGTGCATACTCCACAATCATCTTTACCACATGTTTATCATTGTGCATCCTTGCCGCAGTCACAGGGTTCGAATCTAGATAAAAAACATTCATAATTTACTCCCAACGATAAAAGATATGATCCTCAATCTCCACCGTCTTTGTTTTGGTTCTTGCCCAATCAGGCATCACATAGTCAGCGTGATAGTGAGTTGCACCATCAGTGATATCAATAAAGTCTATATTACCATAAACAATGTTATAACTCAAGTCATAAATCAAAGAATATAGTGTATTGTTCCCAATATCATCAGAACGCCCATCACAATACCAACTGAACTGACAACGGTGACGAACTGGAATCATCTCACCAGTGCCTTTCCAACTTGGACGATGTGGGCCCTGTTTAACAACCTCACACACTGTATTAGGATAACGACTATCCTTAACACGATTAATAGTAACATTGGCAACTGCTAACCAACCTGCTGTTCCTTGTCCTCTTGCCTCATGATAGATGTTATCTGCAAGACAAAGACTTGCCTCCATTAGAATCGGATCCACTTCTGAATCTGTCACATCATTAGGAGTCACTGGAGAAGTAGCAATCGCCAAAGAAATTAGAAGTTCTCTAATCAAAACGGTATCCCATCTTTTGTTAGTGTTTGTTCTGCAAGATATTCTGCTTCGGCCTGACGCATATCATACTCACCGTCAGCGCCCCTCAGAACCTCTTCTGCATATTCACCAAAAGAGACACCAAATTTCTCTTTTGCTTTCGCAACAATAACAGGAAACGTTTCAGTCAACTGTCCTTGTTTATCATAATGGCCGTATACAAAATCTTCTACGTCCATCATCATATCCTTAACTGCACCCATATTTATCATCCTTTCTCATATCTAAAAATGTTTTAAATTCACTAGGATTCATATAGTGATAGGGAGTGAAGTTGTAAAACTCACTGGGCATCTTTACTTCTTTTTCATCAAAGTAACACTCATGAAAAATTTTACGAACATCACCATCATCATCAATCCATGTTCGATATTGGTAGCCATCAACATTAAACTGATATTCTGTCATGTCAATCGCTCTCCAAACCATTACACACTCCTTTGTTCAAAAAGGGTTTCCACTAAATTCTCTACCATTTCATCAATGACTGTTTGTCCAGATATACCATACTTGTCTACTGCATTCTGAAAATCAGAGATAGTCATCGACTCTACTTCATCAAGAATAGACTCTTTGATTTGTTCATTCACTAAGTTACTCATTATACAATCTCCTTGAAACCAAACGCAGCAACACGATACTTCTTGTTACCGAGCAACATCTGGTCATTCATTGAAGTAGAACGTAAACCATACTCAATTCCGTCTTCTACTGGAAGTTCTGCCATCACTGTAACGTCTTCAGAGTAGTCTTCGTTAGGCATCTCTTTACCTTCCCATTTGATGGTAGGGCCTTTACTCCAAGAACCTTGAATGTTATTAGTGCGGCGATACGCATACTCTAGTGCTTCAGTTCCCTCACGATCACCAACATTAACAAACGCAACTGTGCGAGGTGTGTCTTCGAAAGCACTGTGGATTACTGCAACTTGATTCATAATATATTCCTCTTTTTCATTCTCAACATAGCTAGTGTATACCCTTGTCAATAGATTGTCAAGGGCATTTTATAAAATATCTGCATCCCAAACCATTTGTGCTAGTTTGTCTTGCATCTTGTATGCTTCCTTTTCCCAAGGTAAGTCATAGTAGTTAGTTCCTTCTTTGACTTTCGCCTTTTTCCAACGCATACCTTGGTCGTCCATTTCTTTGCGAGCATACTGTTTAACGTGAACCATCTCATGGGTCAGTGTAGTAATAAAATCCTTGAGGGTTAGTTCACGGCTTACTTCAATCTCAAACTCACGATTAGTGTCTTCCATCATACAGTAACCAACGGCATCACCCTTGATCTTTTTGATGTTGACAACAATCTCTAAAGTCCGAACACGGGGCAATAGTTCTTTGATACAGAAACCGATTACCTTCTCGGCAATCTCCCTCTGGAACTTGTTACCACCGTTGACTTGAATTACGTTCATATTTCACCTTCTTTTCTCAACTTACATAGCTATTCTAACCTATTTTTGGGGGGTTGTCAATAGCTTTGTTGTGAAAACAAATCCTTTAAAATCAAGGGCTTATGAACTTTTTTCAAAAAAAATCCCCTATTCCTTGTGGGGAATAGGGGATAAGTCGGTGGGGGCAACTTTGAGAGAGAGTTGAGAGAGAGGTGTTGTCCTCACCGTGTATTATTATAGTAACCCATAAGTTACTGAAAGTCAATAAGTTTTAGTCAAATAATTTTGCAAAAGTAGCAGGGCCGGCAATGCCGTCTGCAACAAGTCCATTTTGAGACTGCCACTTTTTCAATACACTTTCTGTGCCTGGGCCAAAGTCGCCATCTGCACTAACACCTAGTGCTTCTTGCATCAACTTGACACCTTCACCCTTACAACCTTTGCGTAGGACACCAATATCATCAATGATATCTTCAATGTCACCATCATCAGTTCCAAGGTCATCGGCATCCATACCCAATACTTGTAGTGCATGTTTGTAACGCTTCTGACGATCTTCTAGTCCGATGTTACCACCGTTAATTTTCTTAGTCATCTTCACAACATCATCTGTGTCAGCAATGTCGTTTAGATTGTTTGCATCCCAAAACCAACATGCAGATTCAATCGCACCAGCTGGTGTCGCAACATACTCTGCCGCTTCTTCAGCAGTCATATCAACTGACTTACCGAAACGAGTGTAGTTGTCACGTCCTGTCAACTGCTTCAGTCCACGGCCACGAAAACGCCAACCGTCACCTTCTTCAGTGTTACCCATCTTATACTTACGATACTCATCGTTGTATACACGATTAGCAATCATCTCTGGGTTACGAGCGTATTCATCTGCGTCTGCTTTTGGGGGTTCTCCAAAGTAACGTCCAAAGACTGAACGTAGTGCCTTTGCAGAATAGTTTAGGTTTTCTTCTAGTCGTTTAAAACCACCAGATTCGTGAGCGCATTGACTTAGAAAGTGTGCAACTCTACGTTCTGTTGTAATACCATATTTTGGTAGTAGTTCACATAGTGCATCATACCAATCATCTGCATCAGCAGAAATGATTTCCTGTAGATGTTCTTTAGTGAAGTCAAAATCAAAACTCATGTTTATCCCCTATTAAATGTAGACTCCAACCACGTCTTCACTGTGTCTGGGTCTGTTGTTACATATGGATCTTCTCCAAAGTTATCTGAACGTCCTGGCTCTTCCCAAAACTCTTCAATAACCCCATTATTAACGATTGCCGCATATCGCCAAGAACGCATACCAAAACCAAGGTTCTGCTTCTCAACCAACATACCCATCTGACGAGTGAACTCGCCATTACCGTCTGGGATTACTTTAACGTTCTTAATACCAACATGTTCTGCCCACGCATTCATTACAAATGAATCGTTAACTGAGATACAGTAAATCTCATCAATACCGTGTGCTTTGAAAACTTCATAGTTCTCATCAAAGCCAGGCAATTGATATGTTGAACATGTGGGGGTAAATGCGCCTGGCAAAGAGAATAGGATTACTCTCTTATCACCAAACAAATCTTTAGTAGTTCTATCTACCCAAACTCCACCAATCGGGCATCCACCCTCTTCTGGTGCCTCGTCACCCATTCTTGTTTTGAAAACAACATTAGGGACGCATACTCCTTCTTTCATTTATTCATTCCTCATAAAGTCATCGTTCCAATCGAACGCTTCTTTTACAACTGCCGCAGATAGTCCTTTAAATACTTGGTGCAGTTTTTTGTCTTTTGCAGCGACAACTAGATCTGCCTCTGACTTATGCAACCCTTCAAGCATTTGAATAAACAGGTTCTCACGTCTAAAGCCAGGAATTGTATTATCACCACCTTTGATGAAACGATACAACTTGCGTGACTCACGGCGTAGAACTGTGTGTTCTGTCCCTTCTTCAGCTTCGTTTGCTTTGAACGGAACATCCCCTTCTGGAATTGCCCATTCAATTTTTGGATCGAATGATGATTTGATAATCATTCGTAGTGGTTCGCAATCATACTGTTTAAGAAGTTCAACCTTCTTATCTTTAGTTTTTGCGTTATGAACCTTTCTTAGAACCTCACTAAGAAGTGGGGTATAGTTATCTTGTGCCATATTAAAAGTCTCCGATATCATTCATGAGATTTCTCAATCTCTTTTGTATGAAATAATTTAGTAGTTTGCTTCTGTCACCTTTTGGGGGATTCTGATATTCTACCAGAATCTTTTCCTTCAAGTCACTTGGAATACACTCCAAATCAATCAATGTTTTGTTTCTTTGATAATTACGCATCATCTCTTCATTACAAAAATCTTGAGGGTCTTGGTCAATCCAGCTATCAATCTTTTTCTTTGCAAGAGGTTTCTGACGCAACTCATCCATAAAAGTATTGTCAGGCGAAAGAAAGTTAGGAATACCATCACTTCTATCACCCTTCAATATATGTTCCTTAATATATAGTGTCGGGTCTTGTCCATTGACAAACTTCTTCAAAACAGGACTATATTGTTTTACAAAACTATGTTTTTGTAATTGGATAAAGTCCTTATCACCAGACAAAATAAGAACCTTCTCAAACTCAAATGGAGTCTCAGCAATGTGTTGAACTATAGATGCAATGCAGTCATCTGCCTCTGCACCTTCTACTTCAATAACTTTGTATGGGAAGGTTTCTCTGATTTCGTCACGAATGTTATTCAGAGTATCAAAGATCAAAGGCCAATCAAGTCCAGACTTTTCTCTGTCCTTTTTACGATTGCCCTTATAGTTTGGGAAGAAATCTCTTCTCCAATATTTTTTGCTATCATAACATAGAACCAGTTCACCATACTCTTCTGTAAACTTGCCTCGATATGCACGAAGCGAGTTCAGAACCATATGACGAACTAAGTCTTCATCTACGTCATTCTGTCTACGAGAACCAATTTGCATCATCAGATTACTGATGGTGACTTGGTTCATATCAACAAGTATCATATTATATTCATCCTATATTTTCCAGTATTATATAGTAAACTATTTAAAACCAGTTGTCAATAGATTTTGGAGCGGGCAAGGGGAATCGAACCCCTGTCATCAGCTTGGAAGGCTGAGGTAATACCATTATACGATGCCCGCATTAATCTGGAACCATTTCTGCATTGAAGGCTAGAGAAATTCTATCGTCATCACTTTCCCCTGTAAGAGCAACATAGTGCTTCAACCACGAGGGGAACAGAATCATCGCCCCTGTCTCTGGGTGAATACTTGCAACTGAACGATTAAACTCTGTCCACTGTTCAATAACATCATAATAGAATACAGACTCTACTGCACTATTGTTATTCAAAAACTCAATCGGCATACATCCCTTCTTTGCCTTGGGATAATATACACCAGATATAATTGCATACGGCCTTTCCATATGTGAGTGTGGTGATGTTATATGTTCGTTGCTATTGATATTCGCCCACGCCTGATAAATTTTATGTTTAAGTTTATATGTCAACCCTAACTTTGTGTGTAACACATCAATTCGTTTTTGTGCCTCAGTAAAGAATGGTTTCATAACATCTTCTGTCCCATTGAAGTAGATACTCTCCCCTTGAGCAGTCTCTTTCTGTTTGTAGATGTAATCAGAGATTGCATCATGGTCAATATCCAACTTCTCTTCTACCATGAAGTCTGAGAATAAATGTTTTACTTCCATCTTTACTACCTAATAATGGTGCCGGCGAAAGGAATCGAACCTCCAACCTACTGATTACAAATCAGTTGCTCTACCGTTGAGCCACGCCGGCGTTATTCTTTTAATAGTTGTTCAACTACTTCTTCCATCAAATCAATGTCAAGTCTAGTTACCAACTGTCCATCTTCTTTTGTTGTCGAAACAAACAAGTCGATAAAATCTTGCATAGGATGGTCAATTTCCATGTCTCTATATATTGTCGATTTTACCAATTCAATTAAGAAGCCAATGTCCTTAATAAAATTTGGGTTGTTTGTTGTTATTCCATTTTCACCAAGATTGTGAATCAAGTTTATAACCAGACCTTCAGTTAGATGGTCTGCAAACATCAAAGACTCACGCAACTCCATATCGGTGTTGTCAATAATAATCTCTTTTTGTGGTTTTCCTTTTTTGGGGAACTGGATAACCTTACCGTCTGCCATATTCTTCATCCATTTCTCTTGTCCATTCACAACCAAGGTCTGGATAATATGTTCCAACATTCCTTTTGGGTGTGCCGTCTGGGTAGTAGGCCATCACCAAGCAAACTGACTTGCATTTGTTCTGTTGATACTCACCCCAAAACAAATCCAAATAAGTTCCAGTTCTTAGGTAGGTTTCTAGATTACGAATGTAACCTTCGATAGACGCTACCTTTGCAATTGCACCTTTGACATTCGCACGTTTGTTTGCACGTTCTGCCGCAAGTAAACTCTTTTGAGTTTTAATCCATTGTTTTATTTTTAGATGGTGCCAAGGGTCATCCTCTCCACGCTCTAACACAGAGGGGTGTATAGATTTATATTCGGGGGGATTTTCCTTTAGACGCTTTTCTCTGGCAACACGCAATCGTTCTGCCGCGGCTGCCTTTTGTTCGGCAGACATAGGTTTTCTACGTTTACGTTGTTTTGGAATAGATGAGTCTGTTTCAACTCTCTTGCGGTTTGCCATAATTTCACCATACTATTAGTAACCAAGTTCATCTTTCTGCTTCTGCATCTTACGTTTATATCGTCTAATTGAAGCAGCCTTTGCTTTCCTACGTTTCGTTCCTTTCGATTCGTAGAACTGTCGCTCTCTGAGTTCTTGGAAAATGCCTGCTTGCATTACCTTCTTCTTTAGAACTCTGATTGCTTTTTCAACGTTACCATCTCTAACAGTAACTTTGAGTCCATCTTTTTCTGTTTCTTTATTATACTTATTATATTTTCTCATTCACTCCTCATTTCATTGTATTGGCCCGCCCCACAGGACTCGAACCTGTAACCTACGGCTTAGAAGGCCGTTGCTCTATCCAGTTGAGCTAGGGGCGGATAACTCAACTAGAAATTAAAGTAGTCAATTTCAAAACTCCTCTGTATAACTTACAGAACCATAATAACCGAAACAGGCTACCCTGTCAACCTATTTTTGGAATTTAAGTTTATAGGTGCGTCCATTATGTTGAAACTCTACAACACTATGAGAGTAAACTTCTTGAGTCTCATATGAATATGTTGTTTGATTCTTACAACGCTCCTCTTGACGATAACCAACAATCTCTTGTTTGCCACCGTTTGTTCCACCAATGATAGCACCTGCCATGGCACCAACACCAGTTGCGGCTTCTTTACCACCACCTTTACCAATCTGGTTTCCAAGGATACCACCAATTAGTCCACCGACAATTGCATCACCTTGGTTAAATTTCTTCTGTCCATAAATTGGAACTTCTACAACACTACAAATAGTTTCAGTGTTGGGTATCTTTTTTGTTACTGTCTGTGTAACGTCAAATACATTTGTTACACGAGCTTTTTCTGCGAGTGCCGGTGTTGCTACTAGAGTCGCAAGGACGACACCAATTACATAAGTTTTCATTCAATTCCTTTACTTAATGGTTTCTACTACTTCACCGTTACCAAAGAGTTCATACCCACCCTCTGTCTTAGTGATTTTCACAATGGTCTCTAATGCTTCTGCGAACTCTTTTGCGGCCGCAATTGCATCTTCTAGAGTCTCATATATCATAATTTATTTTCTCCTTCTCTCACCAAACATATAATACTAACAAATTTTTAAAGGTTTGTCAACCCCTTTTTTGAACTTTTATCAATTCTTTTTCGCCGGCAGCATTTGTTTCAGTAATTATGAAGCCGTTACTCTCCAAAGAATCTAGAGTGTTCTCAATTACAGATTCCACTCTTTCCCTACGTCCCTTAATCTCTCCCCACTTATGGAATAGATAAAGAATAAATGTCGCCAATAAGGCGTGTTCTAGTGCAGTCATTAGATTACCTCTCTAGGATTACATAATCTCCAAAGTATTTATCAAATGTTTTCAACAATGCCTCATAGTCACTAGACTTCATCTCATTAGTTATTTTGTCAGCATTGAGTCCCAACTGCTTACTTAGTGTTCCTGCTAACCCCAACAAATAAAATGCATTTCCTTGTGGGCCTGTTAAATCAACAACACGTTCACGCTGCAATTGCTTCTTGCGTATCATCAGCACACTCCTTTTCAAAATTATCAATGATTGCTTTCTTTTCAGCAACCAACCGTTCTACTGCCCAGAGTGCCATCCGTTTTTCATCAGATGCACCCTCATCCATAGCGATAAGAAGATTTTCCAGAATCTCAATATCATTTAAAACATCAACCATTATGCGGCCTCCTTCACTTTAGGGATGCGTTTCTCACCCCGAATTTCCATAACACATTCACCAGTTTCTAGGTTGTCAACCCAACCACAAAACTCACCAACAAGATGGGCATACTCTGGAATGTCCTTAGCAGCAGAACCACAAAGATAACCACGCTTGGCGAACCAAGTTCCCTTAGAGTTCTGTTTCAACTCTGTTGGGAGATAGATGGTATCCCAACCACCACCATACTCTTTCTGGTCTTTGACATACTCAGTGTCCTCATCATCACCAAGAACATACCAAGTCGCAATGTAGGACTTAAAGTAATCGTTGTCCTCAGAAATGAAAGGTTCAACTTCCTTGACTATTGCATCAAGTTCATTGTTGTCAACGTTGTTGATAACATAGGTAGAACCGATTTTATACTTCCAACGATATTCACCAGTGAACCCACCATGAGCGGCGTAGTTCTCTTCGTCTTGCATTTCAATAACCAATTTCATAATATCACCTCATTTCTCATCTTGTATTAGCATAGTATCATTGTTTTCAGAACAAGTCAACACTTTTTTTCAATTATTTTTCAACTCGATCATGAACTGGAACTGCACCATAGAACCGTCCACCAACAATCTTTTCGACTGCTTCACTGAAACGTGAATCAGAAGTTGCGGCATAGTTACCACCGAACATAGTCCAAGAACCTTTCTCAAGTTCATCCACTGGAACAATCTTTGCAGTGCCAGGCAAATTACCCTTTACCAACATAACTGCTGGACAATCATCAGATGGTTCAAATGGCCCATCCACATTCACAACATTCAAACGTGTAAACCGATTGGTTACACCATTCATAGTG
>Ga0255777_10004302_pt1 | contig 11816 bp, 14 predicted proteins | sample 101ome_15_FD_179975 | JGI IMG/M metagenome (GOLD analysis project Ga0255777, IMG submission 179975) | Coastal salt marsh microbial communities from the Groves Creek Marsh, Skidaway Island, Georgia - 101402AT metaG (version 2) | ecosystem: Environmental > Aquatic > Marine > Intertidal zone >...
CTTGGTCGCGTAGCGGCAAAACAGTGGTCACCCAATGTTTTGAAAGGACTGATCCCCCGGAGGGAAGTGACCATAGGGCGTATTCACTCAGGGTGAACGGCTTTATCTATCTCCGTTCATGCTGAGTGGCGGCGAGCACCGCGAGACGTTGTATCGAGGGATGAACACGCTGATGTCGATCTCAGCTGACATTGATACGTTCATACCTCGATACTATTTGCCCACCCAAGGTGGTCAAATCACTCGGCACGAACGGGGACTAAATCACCCCCACTACCCGTAGACCCGGTCGTCATCGACAAAGAAATTCCGGTTGAACAGCGACAGGTCCAGCGGGTTCGGCAGGCGGATATCATCGACTGTGGGGATGCGCCGTTCTTCACCCTCAAAGGCACGGTCGATCTGGCAGATAAAGACCATGATGCACCCTGACTGGGTAGCAAAGTCGCTGAGTGCCTCGATCTGGGCCTGTAAGGGCGGCTTGTCGCGCTTTTGGTCGAGCAATTGCAGATAGTCGACCCCGATGACCATACCGGGCCGCACCACCGGCGCTACTTCTGCCATGATGTGTTCTGCAGAGATATCATCCGACAGGCTCAGCCCCATACGGCCGACATCGAAATCCGGGTCGATCGACGCCATCTTCTGCGCAAAGGCCTCGGCGGTGTATTCCAGCGAAAAGAAATAGCTGCCCTGCCCGGCTTTCTCAGCCTGTAACAAAAGCTGCAACGCCGCTGTTGTTTTGCCGCGCAACGGCCGGGCGGCCAACAGCACCATGTCGCCCGGCGTCAGCTGGTCGAACAGCTGGTCAATGCGGGTTGATGGTCTTTTGCCGGCCCTGGCCTGTAGCAGGCTCCAGGAGGCATAGCCTTCCCGTTGGGCAATGTGGTTGAGCGCAGCGACCATGGGCATGGCGCCTGTGCGCTTGAGGCGTTTGGCCTCGCTTTTGAGTTCGTGGATCGGTGCAGACAGTTTCATCAAAACCTCCAATATCGGGCTTGAAGAAACAGTCCCTTCTTGTGTTTCAGACCCGAATAAAAGATTTCGGAACATGTCAGAGCAGGTCCAACAGAATGGTGCTTTCCCAATGAAGGGGGGCGGCGCGGACCAGGCGCTCGCGCATAGAATAGCACATTTGTCGCGGGCCCGCTAATGGGGGTGGGGTGTTTACAAAACTCCCCTTATTCCCGCAACCAACGGCTGCGCGTCGCAAACAGTACCACGGCCACGAGGCCACCAAGGCCATGGAGAGTGGCAAAGAGCATGGGCCCCACGCCCAAGGTCAGGGACAGGCTGATACCCAGGTGGAAGACCATCAACAGGCCCAACACCGTGCTGACGGCAGCGGCATTGTTGCGTTGTGGCCATATCCACACAATCAGGCTCGCCATGGCCAGGGCTGCAAAGCCGTAATTACGGGCCCAGGAAATTTCAGCCGGGCCGGCACCGGGCAGGCCAGCGCCTGGTGCGCTAATCAGCGAGATGGCGGCAAAACCCTCGAGCAGCAGGTTGAACACCAAAAGTCCCAAAAACAGCTTTTTCATATTGCGTCTCCTCCCCCGTCTCCGTAATAGAAAGCAGCCCGCAGCATGCGTTGAAATCATTCGGTACACAATCATGAAAAACCAGCCCTGCCACCGACCCCGCCTTGGCGGCTTCGCTTTCCTTGTACTTGCACTCATTGGCTTTGCAAGCGCCACCCAGCCCGCTTTCGCGGAATGCGCCGCCACCGCCGGGACGAACTTCACCGCCCATGGCTGGAGCTACGACGAAAAGAACACCCGCTTCCAACCCGACAGCGCGATCAACCGCAGCAATGTCGGCAATCTGGAACTGGCCTGGGCCTTCCGGCTGGATGGCGGGGTAAGTCCCCATTCCTTCCCGCTGGTGACCGAAGATACGGTATTTATTGGCAACCAGGCCGGGCAGCTGATGGCGCTGGAGAAAGACACCGGCTGCCTTCGCTGGTCGACAGAAACCCCTGATGAAATACGCACCGCCATTACCCATGGGCCGGTGGAAACCGCCGAGGGTACCGTGGAGGCGCTGTTTTTCTCGGGCCGTAATGGCCTTGTCTGGGCGCTGAATGCGGCCAATGGCGAGGTGATCTGGTCGGTTGAGGCGGGTGATCATTCCATGACCATGCTGACCGGCTCGCCTACCTATTGGAGTGGCAAGCTTTACGTGCCCATCTCGTCGACTGAGGTGATCTTTGCCATGCTGCCCTGGTATGGCTGCTGCACCTTTCGGGGTAATGTTGTGGCGCTCGACGCCAATGATGGCAGCGAGGTCTGGCGCAGCCATGTGATCCCCGAACAGCCGGAAGTCACCGGCACGCATCATCTGTTTATTCAGACCAAGGGCCCCTCTGGTGCGCCGATCTGGTCGGCCCCCACGATTGATGCTGCGCGCAACCAGGTGCTGGTGGGCACAGGCGAGAATTATTCCTCCCCCGCCACCGACACCAGCGATGCGATTATCGCCATGGATATGGATACGGGCGCAATCAAATGGGTGCAGCAATATCTTGCAGGCGATGCGTTCAACGTGTCGTGCGGGTCCAAGGGCCATGGCAATTGCCCCGAAGAAGACGGGCCGGATTTGGACTTTGGCGCCCCACCGGCGCTGAGCCAGATGCCCGATGGAACCCCTATGTTGTTTGCCGGGCAGAAGTCTGGCGGTGTTTATGCCCTGCGGCCTGAAGATGGCAGCCGGGTGTGGGACACGAGCATTGGCCGTGGCGGCATGATCGGCGGCGTGCATTGGAGCGTGGCCGTCAACGTGGCTGAAGGGCTGGTTTTTGCCCCGATCAGCGACATGGCGCTGGAATTTGACCGCAACCAGTCTGGCGAGGCCTCCCCCGGCCTATTCGCACTGGATATGGAAACCGGCGAACGCCGCTGGGAAGCCACAGGACTGGCCGACTGCACTGGCAAAGACCCCTGCGACATTGGCCTGTCTGCCGCGATTACCGCGACAGATGAGCTGGTCTTTACCGGCTGGCTCGACGGCACGCTGGCGGCCCATGATGCCCAAACCGGCGAGACCCTGTGGCGTTATGACAGCGTGCGCAGCTACCCCGCGGTAAATGGCGGCACCACTGAAGGCGGCACCATTGATGTGCACGGCCCATATGTGGTGGGCGACATGATGTTCATCCAAAGCGGTTATGAGCACCAGTTCGTGCTGGGCGGCAATGCGCTTTTGGCCTTCCGCCTTCCGACTGAAGAAGTAGAAGAAGTAGCAGCAGAAGGTGTGGCAGAGGAGAGCGCCGATGAATAAGCGTTCTGTTATCCGCCGCCTGTGGGCCGGCCTTTATGACCTCGCCATGGCCGCCGGTATGGGCTTTGTGCTGATGTTCCCCTTTGGGGCGTTTGAAGGCGAAGAAGCCTATTATTTCTGGCAGATCGTCCTGCGGGTCATCGGGCTGATTATTGCCGGTTTTGTCGTGCTGAATGGGGTCAACCTTGTGCGCGGCAAGCCCACCTGGGGGCAGCGTTTTGCCGGGTCCGGCACCGCGGCTGACAGTGGCGATGCCAAGCGCGGCTTTTTTGGCCTGCTGGGGCGGCTGCTGCTGATTATCCTGCTGTCTGCCTCGCCGTTCATTGCCATCGTTGCCGAGATGATCCTGGGCAGGCTGGCGAATTTTTAGGCGGGCCGGTTGACGGTATCGCCCACGAAAGCCGCTACAAATTTCTGTTTGTGCCGAGTTATCCTGAACGCAGTGAAGGATTGTATCGAGGTGCGGACGCCTAGCTGCCTTCTTGTACTAACATCACTGCATTCATGCCTCGATACAATTTTGGCTATCGCCAAAACCACTCGGTTTGAGCCGGTTTTACGAGCAGGCGAACAGCCCTTTAGGGCCGTCTGCGAGAAGGGCACGACCGTGCCCCGTCACTTTTGTGACGCGCCCGCGCAGGCATGAGCAAAGCGAATTGCCGTGAGCGATATAAGGTCCGGGGTGACAGGTATAGGGCTAATCAAACCAGGACATCACCGTGAAGATCTTGGAGACCAGCGGGAAGCTGGCCAGCTCTACAATGGTGCCGTCGGGGTCGTAGAAGGCAATGATATAGCTGGAGGCATCGTCGCCCGAACAGCACGGCGTCAGCGGCGAGACAAGCTCAACCCCTTGAGCTTCCAGCATGGCGACATCGGCTTCGATATTGGTGCTCATCAGCGCCGTACGGGCAATACCGATATGGTTGATCGGCACCGGGTATGGCGCAGAGGGGTCATACGGGTCGATCCACTGCACCAAATCCATGATGGAGCCATCGCGCACCTGTTTGAGCACGGCACCGCGCATTTTGATCGGCCCTTCATGGCCTTCAAACCCCATGGCAGCGGCCACTTCCGGCGTGTCCTCGGCCGGCAGGGCATAGTCCAACTCATAGCCCATCATGCGGTACCAGGCGGCCGAGCGTTCATAGTCTGAGACATTGAACACCAGCGAGCCCAGATGGGTGATCTGAGTGGGTGCATCGGGCTTGGTCTCGCCCTCTTGTTCCACCAGGTCGTAAAACGTACCGTCGAGGTCCTTGAAGATGGCAAAGCGTTGGCCGTCGCCTCGCGTCACAGGAGCAGAGAGAAACTCAACGCCCATGGCCGTCATGCGCCCGTAGTCGCCGACGAGGTCGGTGGTGACCATGGCCGCGCGCGCCATGCCGATATGGTTGGTGTTGGCGTAAGGCGGTTCGTCATTGCGGGGAATGGTATATTCGATCAGGTCGATGGAACCGGTGCCGAATTCTTCCAGCCCCATGATCTTGCCATGCAGCAGATAACCGCCTGCCTCGCCGCCCTGGGAGCCATCATATTCCGTGGGTTCATAAATCCCCATGGCGCGGGCCATCGACAGCGTATTGGCGTCTGGAAAGCCGGATTCTGAGGTAAAGCCGAGCTGGCGATAGAACAGGCGGGCGGCTTCAAAGTCCGACACATTGGTGTTGAAATGGATGCGGCCCGCAACATGATGCGTAATCGTCTGCCATTGTTTAACACGAAGGGTTGGCTGTGACGCCTCGTTGCCATTCATCACCACCGTCACGGCATTATCGGCCAGCAGGGTAACCGGGGCTTCAATGCGGCCCTGGGCAGGGGCGCCCAGCGGCACCGGTGCGCCATTGAGTGTGAGCCCGATGCTGTCGCCTTCAGCCAGCCCGTCAATGATGACCCGGCCCTCGCCTTCTACGCTGAAGAAGGTTTGTTCAGCCGGTTCCGCCCCCGCGTCAAGCGCCTGGAGGTGCCGGGTGAAATCGACATCGATTGTCTGGCTGTAATTGGGCACCAGCATCAGCGCACCAACAAGAACAGCAATAAGCAAGACGAAACCCAGTAGGCCCTTGCCCAACCACTTCAGGATTTTCATGAGTTTTCCCTGACCACAGAATAAATTTTGCGGCGATGCTATAGCAGGCGGCGCGCCGCGCCAAGGGGGTGCTTGATTTACGGCCGCCGTTCGTGCCGAGTGGCGCGGAACAAAGTGGAGCGTTGTATCGAGGTGCGGACGCATAGCCACCGCCCCGATCTACATTGATCCGTTCATACCTCGATACAAATTGTCGCTGACGCGCCAATTCACTCGGCACGAACGGTCTATTATCCCTTAGACTTAAAGCGCATATTCAATTTACAACGTAAATATCATTCAAACCTGCCCAAATGAAAAGGGCGACCAAATACTCGGCCGCCCTCGTTTCATGTGGACAGTGTTGTCGTCCTGCCCAAGACTTAACTGTTTACAGTATAGGCGTGGTAACCGTCAAGGCTACCCGACAGGTCGGCAGGGCCACGATACATGGAACGGAATTCGCGGCTGGCGAACTTCCAGGCGCCGTCTTCCTTCTTCAGCGTGTCGTTATAAACACCCATATTGTAGATCTGGTCGCCGTCGCCGGTGACAATGCTTTCATGGATGTAGAAACGGGCCACGGCGGTGTCGCCGTCTACGTCGATGACGCCGGGCTGCACGATATGCAGCACCACCGGGTAACCACCCATGGCGCCCTTCCAGACCTGCACAATCGTGTCGCGGCCCTGGATCGGGTCTGGCGTGCCGAGATACCACACGCCGTCGGATGCCCAGGTGGATGCCCAAATGTCGGCATCGCGAGTCATGACCCCATGCGCATAGGTTTGCGCCAGGGTCTGGATTTCAATTTGGTCGTCGATGACTGCCATATCCGCCCCCTAGTCTTTCGGGTAGCCGATAACGTCGCCAGACAGGTCGACCGGGCCCTGGTAAAGCACGGTGTAATTGCGTTCTGCAAAGACCCATTTGCCGTCTTCTCGGACGCAGTCGTCATTATAGACGCCGATCACGCGGAAAGCGGTGCCGTCGGCCTGCTGCAGCGTTTCCTGCACATAGGTGCGCGACTTGGCGGTGTCGCCATCTACTTCAACCATGGCCGGCTGCACCAAAAAGGCTGCAAACGGGAAACCCGCCATCATGCCCGACCAGGCGGTGACAATGGCTTCACGGCCTTCAATAGCCTGCGGGCCCAGGTTCCACTTGCCGTTAACCGACCAGCAGGCACCCCAGTCGTCTGCATCGTGGCGCATGACCGCATCCGCATAGCGTTGGGTCAGGGTCTGGATTTCAAATTTATCATCAGTGGCACTCATAGGTGACCTCCCCCCTCTTGAGACAAAAACAAAGCGCCCCGGGCTGGCCAGGCGGCGCATCTGGCAACAGGCTAGCGGAAAAGTCTGGCCAGAACCAGTGTTGATGCAGGGCTGTTGATGAGGAACTAGAAAAGTGCCAGCCTACCCCCTTCGTTACAAATTCTCCCGCTGGTCGAATTCACTCGGCACGAACGGCGTTTGATTAAGCTGTCATCCCGGACCCTTCGACAAGCTCAGGACAGGCTTGAGCCGGGATCCATGAGGCCTCGCCAGCAATTGCACTGTGGCCTTGCCTGCGCCGACAGTTGGACCCCGCATCAAGTGCGGGGCGACAAGTAAGGGGCATCGAGCAAGCGAATAGCACCTTTGTGCCAGCCGCTCGTTGTATCATTCACGCTGGCAAGCCTCAGCCCAAACGGCTGGGCGGAATATACATAAATCTTGGTAAAATCATTTTCGGCTGCCGGTGACAGCCTAACAGGTGTGGCCATCAATCAGCGTCCCTCTCCCTCGGCAAGTTTTTGCCGCGCCAGGGCCAATAATTCTTCCCGCGATCGCGCAATCGCCGGGCCGCTCTGTTCGCCCTCACGCAGTGCCTGCAACAAGGCCTGGTCCACGTCTTTTTGCTGTTGGTCGCGCCGCACAAGGTCTCGAATATAATCGCCGACCCCACTGAATTGCCCGTTATTGGCCTGTTGATCCACCCAGCCTTTAATGGCGTCAGGCAGGGATATGGAAATTGTCGCCATGGCTCTCCTCCTGCTATTTAAGATATAATAAGAATATTTCTTATTATTTACCACAAATACTGAAGCCCGGCCTCATCTGCTACGACCGGGCAACAGGCTTGGGGGGTATGCGCATCATCCCCCAGCAATCAATCAGCCAAACAGATAACCGTAATAGATCAGCGCACCGCCGATGGCGGCAAAGACAAGGCCGATCACCCGCAGGGCACCGTCGGTGGATTCACCCCACAGCTCTTTCATGATCCGGGCATAGGGTCCGCCCAGGATCACCTTGATCAGCACCTGCCAGCCGATGAAGGCATAGAGAACAATTTCGGTATTGTCGGCAATCGTGCCCCGGTCCGACTACAGATAGAACCAGCCAGCCACGCCGATCCCCGCCAGAACCAGCCCCGACAGGCGCACCACGACCGATGTCAGCAACGACTGCAGGTAAAGAACACCCACCACATTGGGGGCCACCAACAGGCTCCCCCGGGTAATCAACACGGCAGCGCCTGCCACAATCATCACGATCGATGCTTCATCCATGTGAAAACCCCTCTATTTGCCTGCGCCTCTGTCGCGCCTTTGCAGCCACTATAGGGGGTGTAGAATGATCTGCAAATCAGGGACTTAGGGTTAAACCAAACCAGACGAGCCAGCCGCCCACCAGTACCGAAAGCAGCCCCATGCCGCGCAGGGCACCGGGTGTAAATCGTTGCCAGATTCCCGCCCCCCAGCGACCAATCGGCCCCGGAAACGGGATGAGCAGCACCACGCACAGCACGGCGAAGAACCAGCCAAACGCATGGACAAGCTGCGCCGCGGTGCCGTGTTCATGCATGATCAGCCAAATGACAACGGCCGCCAACAGCAGAATGACAATGCCATAGGCACGCAGGATCAGTGTGCTGCCCAGCCACCGCAAATAGAGTGCCTGCGTGGCCGCTGGCGCAAACAGGAGCGGCCCCCGCCCCAGAATAATCAGCACCCCAACACTGGTGATGGTGATCGCCGTCATGCTCATGGCCGCCTCCTTCACACTGCCCGCTTCTACATGCCCATTACCGGGCGTTTCCCCGCAGAGAGTATACACGAAATTGGCGGGCGAGCGTCAGCGTATCAAGACTGCATCTTTATCGCTCACGGCGGTTCGCGCTGCTCACGCCTCCGCGAGGGCGCCAAAAAAATTGGCGGGCCGCAATTCGCGGCCTTCTCGCGACTGGCCCTAAAGGGCTATTCAGTCGCTCTTCTTCTATAACTGTAGCAATTACCAGTATACAGCAGCGCATGCGGGCGGCATCATCAGTCGCTGAGGGGATGAAGGGGGGAATTCATGGCCTACGAACACGTGCTCAGCCCGTTGCAGGTCAACAAGCTGGAGATCAAGAACCGCGTTTTGCGCACCGCCCATGGCACCAATCTGGGCTTTGGCGAACTGCATGACGACATCATTGCCTACCATGAAGCACGCGCCAAAGGCGGGGTTGGCCTGTCGATGGTCGAGGCCACCGGCGTGCACAAGTCTGGCCCGCTGACGCTGAATGCCTTTGATGATGAGATCATCCCCCGCTACCAGGCGCTGATGGCCCGTGTGCGCCCCCATGGCATGAAGATGATTTCCCAGCTCAATCACCTTGGTGCGGTGATGGGCAACCCGGGCGACCGGCCCTGGTCGGCCTCGGAGTTCACCCTGCCCGGCAACCTGATGACCATTGCCATGAGCCAGGAGCAAATCGAGATCATTATCGACGCCTTTGTCCATGGCGCGCGCCGCGCCATGGAAGGCGGGCTGGATGGCATTGAAATTCATGCCGCCCATGGCTTCCTGATCCAGCAGTTTATTTCGCCTGTCACCAACAAGCGCGACGACGAATATGGCGGCAGCTTCGAGAACCGCATGCGTTTTTACCTCGAGATTTTGCGCGCCTGCCGCAAGGAAGTCGGCCCCGATGTGGTGATGGGCACCCGCGTGGGCCCGCATAATTTCCCCGGCGGGCTGAATGTCGATGAACATATCGAGATCGTCGGTCGCATCATGGAAGAAGACGGGCTGATCGACTATCTCAACGTCTCGCACGGCTCACCATGGAACAGCCACAAGGTCATCGGCGCCATGCATGAACCCACAGGCTATGAGTTGGAAATGGGGAAGCATGTGACCGCCGTGGTCGACATTCCCACCTTTGTGACCGGGCGCTTTCGCAATTTGGCCGACGCCGATGCGGTAATCGCCCGTGGTGAGGCCGACATGGTCGGCATGGCCCGCGCCCATATTGCCGATCCGGCCATTGTCGCCAAGACCATCGCGGGCAAGGAAGACGAAATTCGCCCCTGTATTGGCTGTAACCAGGGTTGCATTGGCGGGCTGAATACCGCCCCGGGCTGGAATGGCTTTGGCCGTATGGGCTGCGTGGTCAATGTTGCCGCCAGCCATGAAGACCGGTTGGGGGAAGACAAATTACCGCCCACCGACACACCCCGCCATGTGCTAGTCGTCGGTGGTGGCCCCGCCGGGATGGAAGCCGCCCGTATTGCTGCCCTGCGCGGCCACAGGGTCACGCTGGCCGAGGCGACGGATAAACTCGGCGGCACGGTGCAGATTGCCCGCCTCGCCCCCAATCATGAAGGCATCGGCGATATTGTTGATTGGCTGGACCGGGAGATGGCCCGGCTGGACGTCGATGTGCGCCTGAACCAATGGGTCGATGGCGCCTTTGTCAAAGACCTGGCCCCCGATGCGCTGATCCTGGCGACCGGGGCCAGCCCGCGCATGAGCGGTATTCAGAACGGCATGGCCGCCCAAACGATTGAAGGCACCGACCAGGACCATGTCATCCCCACCCGCCAGCTCTTGACCGGTCACCATAACCAGATCGGCAAGACGGCCATGGTGTTCGACGAAGTCGGCGGCTATGAGGCCATTGGGGCGGCAGAATTTCTGGTGGAACAAGGCGCAGAGGTGACCTTTGTGACTTCCCTGCCCGCCTTTGCCCCGCGCATGGCCCCCGCTGGCATCATCAAGCCCGCGCTCGAACGCCTGAACGCCAAGGGCACCTTCCGGCTGATTACCGATGCGTGGGTGGAGAAATTCACCGAGGACAGGGCAACCATCCATTCCCTCGCCGGTGGGCCATCAGAAGATATTGCGGCGGAAACCGCTGTGCTGATCACCGGCGGGCGACCCAATATCGACCTGTTGGATGAGCTCGATGGCGCCATCGAGGTGCACACGATTGGCGATGCGCATATTCCCAATTTCCTGCCGTCTGCTTTTGCCCAGGGGAACATGGCCGGCCGCGCAGTTTAGGAGGGCTATACACCTGCAGGGTGGGCAAAATGCCGTTTTACCCTTCGATACACCCCTACGGGGCACTCAGGGTGAACGGTATGGATGACCCGCCGTGAGCGAGATTACGAGCAACTGAATAGCGCTAATGCGCCAGTTGCGAGAAGGCCACGACCGTGGCCCGTCACTTTTGTGACGCGCCCGCGCAGGCGTGAGCAAGGCGAACTGACGTGAGCGAGTAAAAAGTCCCCCAAAATTCACCTCTAAATAACGTGCACTCGTGAATGTTTAGTGCTTAACTATGCGCCGGATTCGCATTTGCCACGAGGGAAGACGCCGCAATGATGACCAGATATCCCATTTTCCAATACGCCTATTTTGTTAACGACATCGACGCTGCCGCCAAGAAATGGTCGGACCTGTATGGTGCCGGGCCGTTCGTGATGGTACCGCACCACGTCACCGACAAGTTCCAGTATCGCGGCACGCAGCAGGAAGCTGATGTGTCCTATGCCTTTGGCTATCTGGGCGACATGAACATCCAGTTCATCCAGCAGCATTGCGACACGCCGTCGATTTATCGCGACATGTATGCCGACGGGGAAGAAGGCTTCCACCATGTGGGCTGCCTGGTGAACGACTTTGCCGCCGCCCGCAAATATTTTGAAGACAGCGGCTTTGTGAATGCCTGCGAATTGTGGGCCGACGACGTAAACGCTGCCTATTTCGACACGCGCTCGGTCAATGGCGGTTTCACCGAAATTCACGGTGACCCGACCCACATTCTGGCCAGCTTTGCCACCTGGCGTCAGGCACACGAAAACTGGAAGCCGGGCGACAGCCACGTACTCGACATGTCGAACCCTTATAATGAAGGGCGCGACCCGGGCTATCTGCCAGAGAAAAGCTAAAAGCTTACGTACGCTGGTTATTCGGGGGGATACCAGCGGCGCTGGGTGCAGGCCAATGGGCCTCCCCGGCGCTTTTTATTTGGGGGGGGTGGGATAGAGGCACCGTTCGTCCCGAGTGACGTCGAGTCTGTCTGACGTCAGCGCCTATGGGACAGATTGAGTGACTTGAACAACGGAGGATTTCTGGTTCATCGTAACTATCACGGAGTGAAGATGAGACAGAAATCCGGAACGATTAAAGAGTCGGCGGACAAG
>Ga0255777_10004314_pt1 | contig 11797 bp, 6 predicted proteins | sample 101ome_15_FD_179975 | JGI IMG/M metagenome (GOLD analysis project Ga0255777, IMG submission 179975) | Coastal salt marsh microbial communities from the Groves Creek Marsh, Skidaway Island, Georgia - 101402AT metaG (version 2) | ecosystem: Environmental > Aquatic > Marine > Intertidal zone > Salt...
TCCAGGCGTTCATAGAGTGCGATGTACTAAACCCTAAAAAGTTTATAATGTTTGAATAGAAAATACTTCATACGCTTAAAAAAGTTGATATATGAGCTATACAGGGCTCGAACCTGCGACATTCAGATGTATTCACTGTACGATGTGTGATCGAAGTCTGACGCTCTTCCAACTGAGCTAATAGCCCTTCGGGTGCACAAACTACGTGCTTCCACGCGGTGCGATGGTATATCGCCGTCGATATTCCTCGAAGTATTCGTGGAGCTTGTGTTACGGGCGGATGGGCGGAACGATGGATACGCACGCGGCGCGCGGTTGGTGCGCTGGACGCGTCGAACACGCAGTCAGCGCTCGACGCGCGGGGTCGACGATCATACGGGGTCGATGCGGTGCTCGTCGTTCGAGTACTTTGTCGTCGTCGTCGTCGTCGTCGTCTCGAACCGGTAGCGACGCTCTCGACGCTCCCGACGACGCCACTCGAGATATTTGTAAGTTTCTCATATGATCAAGCAGTTCGTGTGTGGATATTTGTAACACCATGCACTTGCTGGCGCGCGTCCGTAAAACGTTGCGTGGCGCCCGACCCATCCGTCGTCGTCGTCGTCGTCGTCATTCTCTGACGTCGTCGTCGCCGCACTCCTCGGTATACAAAGCGCGACGACTTTCGGAAAACGTTCTTCTGGAAAACGAACGATATGCGATACAGCCGAGCGCCCGTGGGCGAAGACACGCGACTGTTGGGTGGGAAACCCAACAAGAATTATTGGCGTCTCGGTGCGCCTTCGCGCGCGATCCTGGCGACGGCGTTCGCGACGTTGGCCATCGCCGGAACCGTCGGTTGGTCGATGCTTCCCGCAGACGGCGATCTCGTGGAGTACGACGAGCCGAAATGGTGGATGCGCGTCGAACTCGGAGACGGACGGGTGATGTGGGGACGAGCGTACAAACGCTTCGTGGAGTCTCGACTCGCCGAAGACATCGCGTCGTCTCAGGCGTTCGCTGATAATGGCACCGTCCCGATGATGGGTGACTTTGATCAAGTGTACGCTCGCGATGACAATCTCGGCGACGATTCGCACTCCGACGATTCGTTGGAGTTGGAGAGTCAAGAGAGACTTCGCCTTCGCGTGCAAGCGGACGAAATCGCGCTGAAACGACTCCGCGACGGTAAAATCGAGAACGAGAGCAAACTCGGTGGTGTATCGCCGAGCACCTCGGTCGATGTCTATGGCGCTGGAAAGGACACCGCTGGCGCTGCTACAAGTGGGGCAAGCTCTACCTTTTGCTGGAAAGAATCCTACGGTCGCGGCGTCGGCACGATTCCAAACGCGTGTCCAACGGGCAAAGAGACAATCGCGGGCGGAGCGCTTTGCTACGATAAGTGCTCCAAGTTTGGTGACTTCAAACGCTTCGGTTACGATTGCCATCAAAAATGCAAGTCCGGTTGGAAAGATCACGGCTTGCTGTGCTACAACGGCGGTTCCTCTTACGGTCGAGGAGTCGGAAAAATACCCAAGCTGTCGTGCTCCAAGAAGAAGAAGATCTTTCGAAAAAAGATTTGCGTCGGCTGGTCATCCACATGTGGTAGCGACAGACCAGACAAGTGCATCGGTCTTTGCTATCCCAACTGTCGATCTGGGTACAGAAAAATCGGTTGCAACATTTGCTCGATGGACTGCAAACAGCAAGGATACGCCGGAGGGATCCCACCCAGTTGCCCGAAGAAGATGTATCTCTCGCCCGGTCTCGAAGGAGCCAAGTGTCCATCGAGCAAAGAAAACGATGCGGGCTTGTGTTACAAGCGCTGTCGCACGAATTACAAGGGAGTTGGCCCTGTGTGTTGGGGGCAACCACCCCCTGGATGGGTCAACTGCGGCATGGGCGCGTCGACAACCAGCGGCGAATGCGCCTCCGTCGTCATGGACCAAGTTATGGGGCCTGCCGAAGTTGCCATGTTCGCCGCAACTTTCGGCGCGAGTAGCTCTAAAAAAGCTACCGAGCTTCAAAAAGAAATGGAGCCAGACAAAGTTAAGGAGGTCGGCAAAGTCATGGACGCCCTCGTACTTTTTGTGAAAAAGGTGAGCGGCAGCAAGGATGCGAAGAAAGTTACAGACGCCGTCGATCAAATTCTCGATCCAATCCTCTCACTTTTGTCAGGTGGATCGACTCTCGCGTCCAGTATCATAACTTTAAAGCACAGCTCGAGCGCAGTCGATACTTTCCGAGGCGTTGCTGAGCTCATATCTATTCTCGACCCGACGGGCGTCGCGGCGACAGCCGCCGCGTACGCGCATCCAAAGTGCGACCAGGTGTGACGTCGTCGTCGTGTTGTACAGACGGCGATCCACGCCGCAATTTTCACTCACCTTTTACGTACCGACGTTTTTTTTTGATCGAGTGTTGCTCACGAGTTGTTCAAGCGTTTTATGAGCGTTGTTTTTGCATACGTACCGGTATACCAAAGAGTAAAGATTTCTCCAGCCTTCTGCGTGCGAGCGAGCGCCGCGACGACCTCGGCGTCACTCGACGTCGCGGACGACAGACGCGCCGACCGACCGATAGTCACACCGACGCGTCGCTCTTCGTTTTCGCGCTCGATTTTAAGATATGAAGCCGACGCGCGTTCCGCTCGAACTCGTGAAGACGAAGAAGCGAGCTCGAGGGAAAAGCGAGGAACCGGACGAAGCGTCGGCGGCGGCGGTGACCCCGGACGCGGTCACGGAACGCGACGACGACGCGGCTCCGGCTCCGGCGGTGAAGAGGCAAAGAAAAGGCGGGGTGAAAAACCCGGCGCTCATCGGGCGTAAATTTACCGGGGGCGCGAACGCGTCCATGTTCATACGACAGTGGGCGTGGAAGAGGGAGATGAAGACGGATGAGGAACGGTTCGAGCTCGATTACGAACACGAGTGCGTCGACGCGAACGGAGAACGACGCGAGTTGCGGTTCAGACAGAGCAAATTTGACGCCCATGGGTTCGCGTCTACGGTTTGGGATAGCTCCATCGTCATGGCGAAGTATCTAGAGCGACACCGCGAGGCGTTGGGGAAGACGGCGAAGAGCGCGTGCGAAATCGGCGCCGGGTGCGGCGTGGCGACGTGCGTCCTGGCGCTGTCGTGCGGGATCGATCGAGTCGTCGCCACGGAACTGAACGAAGACAATTTAGAGCTACTGAGAGAAAACTGTTCGAGATTACCGGACGATGTGGCGTCTCGCATCGAGTGTAAAAAGTTAAAGTGGGGCGACGAAGAAGACGTCGATTCGCTCGGAGCGGCGCCTTTTTTTGATCTCGTCGTCGCCACGGACGTGGTGTACTACGAGGACGCCATGGAAGATCTCGTGGCGACGCTCGAAAAGATATCCGAGCCGAAAAAGACGAGAATCCTGTTTTCGTACGGACGTAATAGACAAGCGCTCGGGAAGTTTTTGCGTCTCGTCGAGGGCAAGTTTGACGTCGCCGAAGTGCCGCGCGACGAGTGCGATCCTTTGTATCAATGCACCGACGTCGACGTCATCGAGCTCACGCGGCGTAGCGCGTTGTAGTGTAATTAATAGTGACATTGTACGAGCTGTGCTCGCGCGGGTAGTGGTAAAGTCGTAAAGATTATTTATCATTTCAAAGAAAAAACAGAATGCTTGTAAAAATCAACGCGGCGCGCGCCTCTCGCTCGCTTAAATGCGAGCCATGGCGCGTTGCGCCGCGGCGATGGTGGCATCGATGTCGGCTTCGGTGTGCGCCAAGGAGGTGAAACCAGCCTCGTATTGGGACGGGGCCAAGTACACGCCTTCCTCGAGCATGGCGCGGTGCCAGCGACCGAACTTTTCCGTGTCGCTCTTGGAGGCGTCAGAAAAGTTCTTCACCGGACCTTCGGTGAAGAAGAAGCCAAACATACCAGAGATGGAGCCACCGCAGACGGCGTGGCCGTTGTCTCTACCCGCCTTCAAGATGCCTTCGATCAAACGCTTGGTCATCTTGTCCAACTTTTCGTACTGACCCGGTTCGCCCAAGATGCTCAAGGTTTCGATACCGGCCACCATGGCGAGCGGGTTACCAGAGAGGGTACCCGCTTGGTACATCGGACCGGCCGGGGCAACCATGCTCATGATCTCCTTCTTACCACCGTACGCACCGACCGGCATGCCACCACCGATAACCTTGCCCATGGTGGTCAAGTCCGGAGTGACGCCCCAGTATTCTTGGGCGCAACCCTTGGCGATGCGGAAGCCCGTCATGACTTCGTCAAAGCAGAGGACGGCGCCCTCGGCTTGGGTGATTTCGCGCAAGCCTTGCAAGAACTCCTTATCCGGCACGATGAAACCAGAGTTACCGACAACCGGTTCGAGGATGACACCGGCGATTTCGCCCTTGTTGGCTTCGAAGAGCGCCTTGACTTCATCGAGGTTGTTGTACGTGGCGCAGAGGGTGGTCGCCGTCGCCGCCGTCGGAACGCCCGGGGAATCCGGCAAGCCGAGGGTGATGACACCGGAACCCGCCTTGACGAGGAACGGGTCGGCGTGACCGTGGTAGCAGCCTTCGAACTTGATGATCTTGTCGCGGCCGGTGTAAGCGCGCATCACGCGAAGCGCGGAGAGGCAGGCTTCGGTACCAGAGTTGCAGAAGCGCACCATCTCGACGGACGGAACGCGGTCGATGACCATCTGGCCGAGGATGTTTTCCAACTCGCACGGCGCACCGAAGGAGGTGCCCTTGTCGATTTGAGCCTTGAGCTTGGCGTTCACGCGCTCGTTCGCGTGTCCGCAGATGGCCGGACCCCAAGACCCGACGTAATCGATGTACTTGTTACCGTCCACGTCGAACGCGTACGCATCCTTGACGCTCTCAAACACAATCGGTTGACCGCCGACCGACTTGAACGCCCGCACCGGCGAGTTCACCCCACCCGGGAGGATGTCTTGCGCCGCCTTAAAGATGGCTTCAGACTTGGTCGTGTTCAACGCCGGTCCCGCGACCGCGGCGCGCGGCGCCGCGGCCAATCGCACCGCCCGCGTCGTCTTTCGCGTCGCCCCGCGAGTGGATAAACCCTTGTTATCGATCGCGAGCTGTCGCGTCACCGTCGTCGTCGTCGCGTGCATCTTTATCGCCTCTCTACGTCACGTCGTCGTCGTCGTCTCGTCGTCGTCCGATGCGTGTGCGTCGGCGCGAGCGTCTCAAAGTACCGTCGTCGGTTTCGTCGTCGGTTTCGTCGTCGTCGTCGTCGTCCAGTCCGCCATCTGGTTGGATTACGTGACATATCCATCGCGCTCGCGCGTTCGGGACCGGGACCCGGGGCGATCGATAGGGTCGGGGACCACCCACTTGGGTGTACTACACGTTACACTACGATACTAGATATACATACTATATACAATATAATACCATCATACATGTATGGTGTACGTCGCGCACACGTGTCGTCATTCGTGCGTTTTTTTGTCTCGACGCGATCGATCGATGCGTTTCCCGAGAAGGAGCGTGCGTGCGTTTTTTTTGTCTCGACGGACGCGCGCCAGAGAAGGACGCGAACGCGCCGACGGCGGTTCGAAGAGGACGCGAACGCGCGAACGATCGATATCGATCGATCGACGGCGACGATCCTCGCGCGTTCTTAAACGGTTCAACGCGACGCAGTGACTGAGGAACGCTCGGCGGGCGAGCGAGCGCGGAAAACGTCTCGTCGAAACCGAGCGGAATGGTGTACCCGACGGTTCGAGGAAGAGACATGACGGCGACGGGGCGGTACCCGCCGCAGCCAAAGTTTCAGCCGTTCGCGTTTTACTCGGCGGTGCGACTGGGCGACCCGGAACAGCTCGAGCTCATCATGTCGACGGATCCGTACTTTTGGACGCAAGACAACGGGGCGGGCGCTCCCATTCACTTTGCGACGACGTACAAGCAGCTGGACATGGCGCATCACATCTTGCGCAACGCTCCGGAGAGCATCAACCTGAGAGATCCAAAGGGGTTTACGCCGTTACATCGCGCCGCCTATCTCGCCCAATTCGATGGGTACCTCGAGATGTTCGAGTATCTTCTCAGCGAAGGCGCGGATCCGTCCATTCAGACGGAGGACTACGACCCGTACCTCAACCCGGGACCAAAGACGCCGCTGCAGCTGGTGGAGAACGACCCCGAGGTGCACGCGCGACTGGTTGAATTGGTGGAGCAATACGCGCGCGTGGAGAAAAAGCCGCAGCCGAACCCATCGCTGAGCGATTGGTGGGCGCTGTACGACTACGGTTACGACGAGGTGCGCACCTGGCCAAAGGACTTTGTCAAGGAATACCCAGAGGATCGTCGACGCGCGCGAGCCCGCCGGGACAAGGAGGAATTCAAGGCGCGCCGCCGCGTCAAGCGGGCGCAGATCGAGGCCGAGATCGAAGCCGAGATTGCGGAAAGACGCGCGGTTGAAAAGCCCGATCTCACTCTCGGTAGCGAGAACGCCTCGATTTTGGCAAACGCCGTCGAATTTACCAAGCCGCACTCGATGGAGCACTCCAAGGGACCTGGAACGGAGAAAGGAAAAGACTCCGCCTTTCTGTTTCCGGGTCAAGGCTCGCAAGTCGTCGGCATGCTCAAAGACGATAAACTCATGGAACTTCCAGCGGTTTCGGAGATGTGTCGAGTGGCGGAAAAAGTTTTGGGATACGACCTGCGCGCGGTGTGCGTCGAGGGACCCAAGGAGAAATTGGACGACACCGTGTACGCCCAACCCGCCCTCTTGCTCGCGAATCTCGTCGCTCTGGAGAAACTCAGGGATGAAGATCCCCAAGCGGTCGCTTCGTGCGACGCGTGCGCCGGGCTTTCTCTCGGCGAGTATGCCGCGCTCGTATTCGCCGGCATTCTGTCGTACGAAGATGCGTTCAAAGTGGTCAAGGCGCGCGCCGAAGGCATGAGCGCCGCCGCCGCCGTCGGCACCCACGGCATGCTCTCCATCGTCGGCCTCGACGACGCCAAGCTCGAGAAAATCGTTTCGGATGCGTTACAAAAAGTCAAGACGGGTGGCGGCGGCGGCGACGTCGTGTGCGAAATCACAAACTTTCTCTTTCCGCAAGGACGCGTCGTCTCTGGCGACAAGTCTGCGCTCGAAGTCGTGCAAGAGGCTGCTCAAGCGGCTGGCGCCATCAAAGTCGCAACTTTGGCGGTGTCCGGCGCTTTCCACACGTCGAGAATGGAATCTGCGTCCCAAAAGCTTCGGGAAGCGCTCGATCAGGCGACGTTTAACAAACCGCGCGTGAGCATTTACTCAAACGTCACTGGCGCGCCGATTCCGCTCGATACGCCCGCCGACGAAATTCGAGAGCTCTTGGCCAAGCAGCTCGTGTCTCCGGTCAAGTGGGAGCAAACTCTGAAACAACTCATGAGTGACGGTAAAAAGAAGTTTTACGAGCTCGGACCGAATGCACAGATTAAGAGCATGACGAAGCGCGTCAGCTTGGACGCTTGGAAGACGTTTAAGAATGTCGACGTGAGCAAATGAGACGAGCGCTCTTTTGCGTTTGAATCGAAACACATTCACGCGGAATAAAGAAAAGAGTCGTTTAAAAAGACCAGATGATAATTTACGAATCGCGAAGCGCTGTAATAAAGAATACCACGCATTCTTCGCCAACCTTTGCGTCCTTCCTTTTGCCCATGACATCCTCGGAATCGCGCGATGTGACATCACACAGTTTGACGCAGAGATTATCGTCCGAGGAATCGCCCCTCTTCGCGCGCAAACTCGATGCCTTCTTCGCGATTCAACGTTGCGATATCCCTCGCGCGAGACGAGCGACAGGCTATGCACACGACGACCACGGTGCCGACATGCGATGATACCGAGATGGAAACGGTGAAACCACGACGAAACTATCGACCGCCCACCGAATGGACCGGGCAGACGAGCTGTTTTATGAAAGAAGCGCTGTACAATCCGTTGGATTCATGCATGCTGAAGGCTCTCGTTCGCGACGACGTGCACGAGGCGCATCGCTTGCGATGTGAAGAAGGCGAGCGCGTAAAGATGTCAGATTTGTATAGCGCGGCGTACTTCGGGTGCGTTACGTCGGTTCGGTATGTCATTGAGTACTGTACAAACGATGTCCGTTTACGCCAAGAATCCATGGAAGAACTCATCAATAACAGCGTTTCAAGCGGCGCGATCGAGCTGGTTTCGTATCTCGTCGAGGAACACGCCGCGTACCTGTCTGAACAACATTACAAATTCGCCTTGGAGAGACGCGACTTGCGAATGGCGTTCCATCTCATGAATCACAACACACCGATTCTACGCAGTGACGCCGATCACTTCGTGCGACTCGCATCTGATGTTTGCACGCCTTTGCAGATTGAAACGCTCGGATATCGTCTCGCACGTCTCATCTCGAACCTGCGCGATCGCCGACGACGAGTCGGCCGAATCGACGATGCCAGCGTTCGAAGCGACGATCCCGGCGCAGAAGAGGGGAGCGCGCACCACTCTGAGAGAGAGAGCGAAGAGCCAGAAAACTACTATGAAAACGTCTTCTCGGACGATCCGGGAGATTTCGCGTCACCTTAGGACGTGCCTACCGTACGTATTGTGATACATTTGTCGACGCCGAACCGGGGTCGCCCCCTTCACAACATGTCGCGCGCGTCCTGTGACTTGCGCCTCTCGAGTGTGCGCGTTCTCGCGCTCACTCAATGCTTAATCATCGCCCAATACGTCCTCGCGGTCAGCGGTGTTCAACGAAACTCGGAACTCGGATTCGTGCGCATTCGAAATGGTCAGTTTGTGGAGTCTCGGACGGAAGCGCCCGTGCGCGCTCGAGGCGCCAATGTGTATTGGCTGCGCTATTCGCTTCTCGGTAACGAACAGGAACGCGAACGAGTCGAGGTAACGCTTGATGCGATGCAAAATCTCGGTCTCGACGTCGTTCGAACGTGGGCGTTCATGGATGGAGACGACGAGTCCTTTGACGGCAGAGCGATGCAGCCTCGGGAGGGCGTTTTCAACGAAAAGGCATTCGTCGGTCTAGATCAACTTTTAATCATGTGCGCGAAGAGACGGATACGAGTGATTCTCACGTTGACAAACTTTTGGCCCGATTACGGTGGGATTCAGCGCTACGTCGAGTGGGCGAGGGCTGCCGGGGATCTATCCGTGTATCGGCGAGAGGATTTCTTTTCGTCGACGCGTTGTTCTCATTCCTTCGAACGTTTCGTTCGAGCGCTCGTCACGCGCGTCAACAGCGTTTCAGGCATTGCATACAAGGATGACCCCGTGATATTTTCTTATCAGCTCATCAACGAGCCGCGACTCGCCGGTTCAACGACGAGTGACACATTCGACGAGTGGGCGACTCGTACGGCGGCTTTCGTAAAGCAGTTGGACGATTCTCGTCACCTCGTGAGTTGTGGGACGGAAGGTTTCTTTATGCGTTCGGATAAAGTTGGATTCAACCCCTTTGCCGGGGCAGAGAGACAGGGCGTGGATATCGAATCACTTCGAGAAATTGGAAATCTCGACTGGATCGCCGTGCACATTTGGACGGATGATTGGATGGACTCTGACGACGAGTCGAAATTACGATTTTTGGACCGGTGGATTCGCGCGCACTTGGAGACAGCCGGAACGAAACCATTGATCATCGAGGAGTTTGGGAAACGCAAACCAGTGTCGGTGCGTGATCAATTCTTCACGAGAGTTTTCACACTCGCGAGTGAAGAGCGCCGTCGTCCTAGTACTCCGAGCGTCGGTTGCTTGTTTTGGTTGCTGAGTCCGACGAGCGTAAACGATTACGACGGCTTCACCGTGTACACGGGGGACGCATCCACGCTCTCAATCGTCCGTGAAGACGTCAATCGATTACTTCAAAACATCTCGTCCGAAACGACGGATGTTACTTTTCCCGACGAACACGGAGGCGGCGATGACAGCGGCGAAGACCAAGACGTCGTCGTAGAGTTTCCTTTTGACGCCGGAGATGATCTCGACGCCGAGCTCGTCGAAGCTGATACCTCGTTGATGCGAATTGTCGAATGTCGTATGCTCTCTAGTAACGAGTACGAAGCACACGCAACGTACGGCGACTATGTCGCATTGGAGATTGACGTCGTCGCGCTTGGCGATGTTGAAATCTCACTGGATTTCGCCGCCGTTCAGAGCGCGATGACCGTGATAAACATGAAAAGGATCGATTTGCACGCGAGTCCTGGCTCGCCGCACAGAGAACAATTCCACATCACGTTCGGCGCCACACGGTTCCTTGGTGAATCCGGGATTTACGTTGACGAAGGACCGATGAAATTTAAGGCGACGGTTCGCGTCGAAACGCGCGATGGCCCCAGAACGTACGTCTTCAAGGACGGTGTGACACGAGGCACGACCGTCGTCTTCGACGCCACGGCTCCTCACATCACGGATGCGTTCCTTCGACCGTATGCGCGGCGCGCGATGTCAGAGAACCCGAACGCCGTGGGCGCGGGCGACATCGCCGTCTTGTACGTCGCGTTTTCAGAGCCGCTCAGATTTCTACCAAAGATCCAGATGAACGGTCGAGACGCGCACGTCAGCTTGGCGAGCGTGCACGGCAACGCGTTCTACGGATACATTGAAATATCGCCAGTACTAGACGCGGATCGCGAGGACGTGACGTTTTCAGTGGAATCCGCGCGAGATCGATCGGGTAATCCTTGTCATGCGTGCGCCGCCGACTCTGCTCGAGGACCCACGGATGCGATGAAGCTCCTCCTTTCCCTCCAAGACTTGTAGTAGTGACTCCATGAGTGCGCGCTCTGTGAATCGATAGACGGTAGCGCGCGCGCGCACACGATGAAACGCAAACAACAAACCAGACACATCATCCCTTCACCAGCTGAGATATTTCCACCGTTTTTTTTACAAAAGAGCGGGTAAAATAAAACATTCTCGCAAACAGACTGTTTGAAACAGTGAGCGAAATGTATGAAGAAGGGTGTTGGTCCCGTCGACCCATCAGTCGCACGCACGCACGCACGCACGATCGCACGCACGCACGATCGCACGCGCTCATCACGACTTGCGACCTGCGACCCGCAATCGCAGTCTGCATAATTAGTGTCGACGCGTGCGGTTGACGATACCCCAGTGGCGCGACGATACTCCTGCGCGTAACCGGTTACGTTAAACGTGAAAGGCGTAACGTCAATCGAACACGGAATCGGAGTCTTCGGAATCTTCATGACTCGTCGTCCCACGGTCTCACCGCGAAGTAACCGCGGAGGCCGAAGTCTTCGATTAACACGTGCGTTATGTTGGTTCGTTATCGGGATTCTAACGACGTCAACGTCTTTGGCGACTGCGCTCGACCCGCGCGAGTCACTGCATAGTGTTGAAACGAACGAGACAGCAGTTGCGCAGCTTGGCTTCGCGTCCAGCGCGTCACTACAGTCCCTCGACGATGCACGCTATGTTTTGGACGTGCCTGATTCCCAGCGTCGCGCATCCTCTGTATACGGTGGCGCCGCCCTTGGCACCGGTTACTACAGAGCCCGTCTGGACTCTATTCAGGCGTGGACGTCTCAGTACAAGCAGCACGGGCAATGGTTTGAAATGGACGCAGGCTCGGAGCGCGACATCGCCGGCGTTGTCATTCGTGGAAGACACAGATACGACCAGTACGTTCGATCGTTCAAGGTAACATACGCCGGGAACAATCGTGAATTCAGTGACGTCGAAGGAGGTTACGAGTTTTCCGGGTCACACAACTGGCACGACGCTGTGTCGGTACCCTTCGCTTCTTCGGTGCGCGCTCGCTACATTCGCATATACCCTCGTGACTGGGCTAATCACAT
>Ga0255777_10004317_pt1 | contig 11788 bp, 8 predicted proteins | sample 101ome_15_FD_179975 | JGI IMG/M metagenome (GOLD analysis project Ga0255777, IMG submission 179975) | Coastal salt marsh microbial communities from the Groves Creek Marsh, Skidaway Island, Georgia - 101402AT metaG (version 2) | ecosystem: Environmental > Aquatic > Marine > Intertidal zone > Salt...
GACGCCCATCGAAGCACAGCCCATTGCAACCAGTCTCGAGATGGTCACCCTGAATGGGGCGAGCGCGCCAACCTTTATGACATATATCCGCAACACAGATCCGGGTTCCAATGCAGGCGTCCCTGGCATAAGCCTCCCTGCACTTGGTACCGAACCCGGCCCACCAGTGGGGCTGGAACTCGATGGTCCCCGGGGCAGCGACCGGGACCTGTTAGCTTTGGCTCTGGCGGTTGAGGCGCTATTCATCTCCGCTCAGAATCCTTGAATCCCCATGGAATTCCATCTCAATGGATTTCGCCCCGGCGACCCTCGGGACCACCGGCGACGCGCCTCCGCACCCGCTCCACAGCCACTGCCGAGCACGACTGATGTCCTGATCGTAGGCTGCGGGCCCGCGGGCTTAATGCTCGCCACTCAACTCGCCAAAATCGGCGATATCTCGGTAGTGATTATCGAGGAGAAGACCGGCCCTATCGAACTCGGCCAAGCAGACGGTATCTCAGGTCGATCACTCGAGATCTTTCAAGCCCTGGGATTTGAAGAGCGCGTTCTGAAAGAGGCGTATTTTCTGCAGGCGATTACCTTTTGGAACAGCGATTCTGATGCCCCTGAGAGGCTTGTTCGCCGCTACAAAAAGCCCGATGGCCGGACCGTCTATTCGCAATTTCCTCACGTGGTGTTAAATCAAGCACGGGTCCACGACTTTTTGCTAGAGAGCATGGCGCGCTCGCCGAGCGAGCTCACACCTCACTACGGCGTGAAGCTAGCCGACCTGCAGATACAAACCGGCAATCCACAGGCGAGCCACCCGGTCCTCGCAACCGTTACCGCCCAGATCCCGGGAGCAGATAACGACAGTGGCGCACTATCAAGCATCCAAGCCAAGTATGTCGTGGGTTGCGATGGCGCCAGAAGCACGGTCAGACGGCATCTCGGCATCGCGCTCGAGGGTGATGCCGCCAACAGCTCTTGGGGGGTCATGGACCTGCTGGCGCTGACTGATTTCCCCGATGTCAGAATGAAATCTATTATTCAATCCAGCCACCACGGCAATATCATGATCATTCCACGCGAGGGAGGCCATCTGCTCCGCATCTATGTGGAACTCGCCAAGCTGAAAGAAGGCGCCCGCCTCTCTCGAGACAACGTGAGCGTTGAGCAACTGATCGACAACATCAAAAAGATTCTTTCCCCCTTTACGTTTGAGGTAAAGGAAATCGTCTGGTGGTCGGTCTATGAGGTCGGCCAGCGACTTGCACGCCACTTTGATTCTCGGCACCTGTCATCCGAGGAGGCCGATCATCCGCACGGCTTCATCGCGGGTGATGCCTGTCACACGCACAGCCCCAAAGCGGGCCAAGGAATGAATATTTCCATGCACGATGCCTTTAATCTGGGCTGGAAGTTGGCTGCAGTGCTGCAGGGCAGGAGCCCCCCAACTATCTTGCACACCTATACGAAGGAGCGTCGCCGTATCGCCCAAGAGCTCATCGATTTCGATCGGGAACTCGCCGAACTCTTTTCCGCCTCAACAGGCGAAGAGACTTCAGATGATGCCGGGTCACCGCTTCAGCAGGCGCTGCTTCGGGCCGATGGTTACGTGTCAGGCACCCTGAACACCTATGGGACTTCGCTGTTAACAAGCCAGCCCACCATGGACAACCCCCCAATCAACTTACAGATTGGGAAACGGCTGTCTTCGCTGGTGTTGGCCAGACTCGCGGATGCACGCCCCATGCATCTAAGTGAAGCGCTGACAGCTGACGGACGCTGGCGACTCATTTTGTTCAGCGATGACGCCTCGCCAGCACAACCCACATCGCGTCTACGGACCCTCGCCAACTGGCTTGCTGATAATGAAGCGTCACCCCTCCTTCGCACACAAGAGCCCAGGAAAGATATAGATGCGGTGATTGAGGTTCTTACGGTGCTGCAAGCCGGTTATGAAACCTTGGAATTTAAAGACTTCCCTGACCTGCTGTGGCCCAGCAGAGGCACCCTTAAGCTTCGGGATTACAACAAACTATTTTGTCCTCAATCGAGTGCCTTGCACCCCTTTGATCACTTCGGCATCGATCGTTCCCTCGGGTGCGCTGTCATTGTGCGTCCAGACCAGCACGTTGCCGCCTGTTTCGCACTAGACGATACCGAGGCAATTCAGGCATTTTTCGACCACTGCCTGCGCTATCGCTCGTAGCATACGGGATTGCATCCTTGCGCCAATATGTGGGAGTTGCTCAGCGAAGCATTACTGTTTCCCGGCTTACCGCTGAGGCTTCCACGTCGGTGCGAGTAAATGGCACTGGCTTGTAACCAAATTGCGCATACAGCTTAAGCTGATCGTCGTAGTGTGCTCCGGGCTCACCTGACGTCATGCGGTGACCACCCTGCCCCCCCGGTATGACATCGCGAGCCTCAATCCCCTCGCCCGTTGCGACGAAAACGTTGTTCTCACTTCCTCGATTTTGGTACCCAGGCAAGCTAAGCACATTGTCACTATCTGCCTGCGGCACACCGCGAAAGTTGTATGGCGGCCATTCCATGGGTGCTGCAGCAAGACGCCAGGCCTGCATCTCTGAGCCCTGCTCTTGTGACAGCTTCTGCAATGCCCCACGCAGACTTCGCAATACGACCGCCTCGACGGGCTCACCGTTGAGTAGATCAAATGCCGGCTCCTTGCCCGCGGTTTTTTCGTCAAGCCAATGCACCAAAGCTCGCATCGCCACTGACGTTCCCCAGGAAGCCCCAAGCGGCTGATTGGGATAACCGGTTGCCGCAAACCGGTAGTACTGGTCCTCGCCTACATCATCCAGAAAAACCTGACGCTGCAGTTGGTCGACAAACGCCTCCATCAGGGTGGGTGCTGGACCGTAAAACCCTTTCTCATCGACGCGCCAGCTCTTGTCCCAATCTGCAAGCAACGCGACGGCGGCCGCTTCATCGCTGGATGCCTCGAGGACTGCAGCTTGCAGCAAAGGCATCAAATAACGGTGGTTCACATCCTCAAAACTGCTGCGCTCATTAATGGCAACGACCTCAGCAACCGTGGCACCGCGCTCGGCCTCAACCTGATCCATAAGAATGTGCACGCGATCGGCACGAGACCAGGTATATGACCATAGATCCGAACTTATCCACTCGGGAGCAGGTCGATTGTTCCAGTTGATGATATGACCGGTGCTTGGGTTGCGTACTTTTGGATTGTCGTCGTAGGGTCGCATTCCCTGCCAATCCACCGAACCGTCGCCCAATGCCGGAAGCCGCGGGTCGTGACCCGCAGCGCGGCGGGGATAATGTCCGCTATGGACGTAGCCCAAGCGGCCATCACGATCCATCGTATACATATTGATGTTGGTGGTTTTTCCCTCCAATCGACGCTCCGCAGCCTCCAGTGTGCTTTCTGTCGCGAGCCATACCCAAGTCATCAGATCCTGCACCGCCTTGCCTTCCCAAGCGCGGGCTCGCGCAACGGCCAGCCCCGCTGCTGGGTCATGAGCAAGCACCATGCCCTGCTTCGCCCGTCTCGCCTTCACTACCACATCCTCCTCGCCCTGAACGAGAATCCGCTCAGGCCAAACATCAAACGCGACCCACTGACCATCGTGCCAATACTGCTCGGGGTTTTCTGGATTGAGGGTTAGCCAAAATTCATCGGTTTGATCTGAAATTCCTGCGGTACTGCCCCAGGCCAGAAAATTGTTGTGCGCGAACAATAACGACGGCAACGCCAATAGCGTATTACCCACCACATCGAAATCGCCGCCATGTAAACCGATGCCATACACATAGCTCGGTGTTGCGAAGCCGAATTGAGGTCCATTGAGTAGCATGCCGGCAGCATCGGAGACCTGGGACACGGCCCAATAATTACTGGCCGGGGAGAATTCTGGATGTGACAAGTAACCGCGCTCTGCTACACGGGTTTTGAACCGGTCAGCCCCATCCCCACCCCGGCTCAGTCCTGCATAGCGGCCCGCGGAGTCGGTGACGGTCCTGGCCAAAGGGGGTAACTCGCGCGTCTCAGTGAGATAGGTCGGTCGAATGAGCTCTTGGTGACTGATAGCGCCGGATCGGGGAATCGTCGTCGGCGAGTCATCATCCGTGAGCCATTTGATGGTATTGAACAATGCCCACCCGCTCTGCTTACCGTGCCTCAGCTCCATTGCCCGCAAAAACTCGAGATTGTCACGCTCGCTATTGAAGTCCGCGTAACGATGCGCGATGGACCCCACAAAGATTGTCGCCACATCGTAGGCGGTCCATTCGCTAGGCATAAAACCGAAGTCAGCAAATGGCTTGGGTAGCAGGACCACCTGTTGATCAGAAACCCGCTCGATCCACTCGTTCATACCGTCGGCGTAGCCTTGGAGGATATCGAGATCACTCTGCGCCAGCTGCTCAACCTGACGCCGCACGATGGGGTGGTTGTATTCCGTGCGGAGCTTCTTATCGAGGGTCAAATAATCTGAACCCAGCACCTCGGCAACCCGTCCTTGTGCGGTGCGCTTGAGCATCTCCATCTGAAATAACCGATCTTGGGCGACGGCATAACCAAAACCAAAGTAGACGCCATAATTCGACTCGGCGAAGACCTGGGGCGTTCCGTAGGCATCGCGATAGATTGTTATTTCCGATTCCCTGTCAACCCCACTCGAAGCTTTCGGATCGACGGAATCGCAGCCGCCAGTCATAAAAAACAGCGCTGACAAAAACCACCCTGTTGCATGGCGTAATTTATGCATACCTAGCCTTCCTTCGACTTATCTATGGCTGACGAAATCACCTTAAGGCAAGTAAAAAAGGGCGCTGAACGCGCCCTATAGCAACGAACCAGGTCCACTCCTCAAAAACTAAAAGTGCCTGTAACCCCATAGGTTCTCGGAGCGCCCCAAACACCAATTCCGCCGGGTCCAATCACATACATATGGGAAATATAATCTTCCTCGGTGAGATTCTTACCCCACAGCGCAAGCTCGATAGATCCACTGGCATTAGTCCAAGCAATCCGAGCGTCAACGAGATCCCTCTCATCGACCTTAATGCGATCATCAACGTAATCGCGTCGGCTCTCATCCTCATGGCTCAAAGTGACACTCGCTGAAATATCACCGAACGGGGTCGACTGATCATAACTTGCTCTGAGGTTATAGGACAGCTCAGGAGCCCCCAATAACTGCTGACCAGAATAATCCCCGCCATCTATGATGAGATCCTGGCCCTCTGAGTCTAGGTAGGCAATGAAACCATCTACCTTGAACGAGTCAGTGATATATAAGGTCGACTCCAACTCAAAACCCTTAATGTCAGCTGAGCCGAGGTTTGTCGTTACGAAGGTACCAAACTCCGAACCCGGGACTGGCCCAAATCTCACCACCTGCAGGTCCTCGTAGTCCATATAGAACGCCGTTGCATTTACGCGAAGCGAGTCGGTCAGGTCAGCCTTGATACCGATTTCGTAGTTGTAAGCAGTCTCCTGATCTACAGGCGCCGAAGCAACCGCCTCAACTCCCTGCGACCCGGCAAAACCTCCACGCTTAAACCCCTTTGTCCAGCCGCTTGAGTCGCACCTCGCAATGGCATACTTCAGCGTCGATCCATAACGCGCTTAGCTTTGCCTTCCGAGCGCGGAATGCCGCCGACCTCGTGCAGCTTCATCTGACAGCTAATGCCTATATAAGATTTGATCAGCTGCCGGAGCTCTTCCGACTGCGCCCCTGCGTCCTGAGCACCGGGGGCGGATTCAACGTGCAGGAGCACCTCATCCATATTCCCCGAACGGGATAGCTCTATTTGGTAGTGGGGGGCCAGCGCCTGCTTTTGTAGCAAAATTTCCTCGATCTGGGATGGAAAGACGTTAACGCCCCGAACAATCAGCATATCGTCCGAACGCCCCGTGATCTTGGCGATACGTCGCATCACGCTCTCAGTCCCGGGCAACAGCGACGTTAAATCTCGGGTACGATAACGAATGATCGGGAATGCCTCCTTGGTGAGGCTGGTAAAGACGAGTTCGCCCTCTTCCCCATCAGGTAGCACCTCCCCCGATTCCGGATCGATTATTTCTGGGTAGAAATGATCTTCCCAAATCGTGGGGCCATCTTTGGATTCAACAAACTCCTGCGCCACGCCTGGTCCCATCACCTCGGACAAGCCGTATATGTCGGTGGCATCGATGCAACAACGCGCCTCAATCGCCTTACGCATGGCATCGGTCCACGGCTCCGCCCCAAAAATGCCGAGCCGCAATTTGAGCGCCGCGGGATCGATTCCCTGCCGCTCGATTTCGTCGGCAATATTCAGCATATAAGATGGCGTAACCATGATGATGTCCGACTCAAAATCGCACAAAAGCTGCACCTGCTTCTCGGTTTGGCCTCCCGACATCGGAATCACGGTACAGCCCAACTTCTCGGCGCCGTAATGCGCTCCGAGTCCGCCGGTAAAAAGCCCATAACCGTACGCGACCTGTACACGATCCCCAGGGCGCCCACCGGCTGCCTCAATCGAGCGCGCGACGCAGGTTGCCCAATGATCAATATCGTTTTTGGTGTAACCGACCACGGTCGGTTTGCCGGTGGTACCGCTCGAGGCATGAAGTCGCACCACCTGACTCATCGGCACGCTGAAAAGCCCAAAGGGATAGTGCTCTCTCAAATCGCCTTTGAGTGTGAAGGGAAATTTCGACAGATCTGACAGCTGTTTGAGATCGCCCGGGGTAACGCCAGCAGCCTCAAATTTTGCTTTGTATACAGGCGAGTGGTTGTAAACATGCTCCAAAGTCCAGCGCAATCTATCGAGTTGCAGGGCGGCGAGTTCGTCGCGGCCAAGCTGCCGGACAGCGGCGAGAGAAGAGAGACTTTGGGCTGTTATCACCGTTGTTCACCAATGCTGGTTATTTACCGCCTAAAGTAATACAGTAATAAAAATAAAATCAATATTTTTGTATCAAAATGTGAGTGCCACGAGGTGTCACTTGGAAGTGTTGATATGAGTGTCGAGAGAATCATTGGCGACATACGCAGCGAGTTCATGGATCGCCAGCCTATGCGCGCCAAGTCTCTCATCATTACGCTGTTTGGCGATGTCGTCTCTCAACACGATAAAGAGATCTGGCTGGGCAGCCTGATCCACGCCCTTGAGCCGCTGGGCGTCAACGAGCGTCTGGTGCGCACATCGGTGTTCCGCCTGGTAAAAGAGGGCTGGCTCTCGGTCGAACGCGAGGGCCGCCGGAGCTTTTACCAATTGACAGCCTTCGGCGGCCAGGAATACCAGCGCGCTGCCCAACGAATCTACGCCTCTCAAGGAGAGGAATGGCGGGGGCGCTGGCAAGTTTTGCTGCCGGTTAACGTGCCCGACGAGCTACGAGAAGATTTTAAGCGAAGCCTTAATTGGCTCGGTTTTCGCGCCATCAGCCCGGGCACCTTCGCGCGGCCGGGCGGTGACGCCGCATCAATTCGTGATGTGCTCGATGAATTTAACCTGCGGGATGGCGTCATTGTTATGGACGCCGAAACCAATGCCGTGACGACAAAGCAGGACCTCAAAGCCACCATTAATCACCACTGGGCCTTGGATCAATTGGCCGAGAGCTACGGCAGCTTTATTGAGCAGTTCAAGCCGCTGCTGCATGCGCTGGATAAAGGACGACAACCTTCACCCGCTAACGCCTTCCATGGCCGTCTGCTGCTTATCCATGAGTATCGCCGTACACTCCTGCGGGACACGTCGCTACCAGAGGATTTACTACCCAGCCAGTGGCCGGGAAAAACCGCTCGCTCGATGGTGGCGAGAATCTATAAGCACCTGCAAAAACCCAGCCTCGACTACATCAAAGGTGAATTAGTCAGTCGCCAAGGACATCTGCCCAATCCGAGTAAAACTTTTTTTGAGCGTTTTGACTGATAGGGCTTGAAGCGGAGAAGGATTAGACATAATTGCAAGAGAGGGATCCATGAACAAAGCTTGGAACTTACTACGGCGGGTTAGCGTCATTAGCTGGCTTTGCTGCTTCCCAACACTGGCATTTTCGCAACCCAATGTAGTGCTCGTTTTACTCGACAACTTTGGCTGGGGAGAACCTGGCTTCAATGGCGGCGGCATAGTCCGCGGCGCACCGACGCCCAGGCTTGATCAGCTCGCAAAAGAGGGCCTCCGGTTGACCAACTTTAATGTTGAAGTACAGTGCACTCCCTCGCGATCCGCCTTCATGACAGGCCGCTATGCAATACGAAGTGGGACGACAAAAGCACCCGTTGGAAAGGGCCCCTATGGTCTCGTAGGCTGGGAATACACCCTCGCCGAGATGTTTTCTGACAGCGGCTACGCCACTGGAAAAGCCACTTCAAAGAGATGGCGACGGCATTTGATGCGGTGCAACGGTATAACTTTCCTCGAATCTATGATCTCCTGTCTGATCCAAGGGAGCGAAAAAGCAGAACCCTACCTGACTCCTGGGTCGCCAACGCGGGTTTAGCTCAACTCAATGGACACCTTAAATCACTGAAGGGCTTCCCACCCATACCCACAGGAACTGCAGATCCTTATCTACTACCAGAGACGAAAGAGGACTGAAAAATGACTGGTAAAAAAGAACCATCCGAGATAGAAAACACAAGAAATGCCGCACTGAAACGCAGGCATTTCTTGGGCGCCTTAGCTGGCGTCACGACGACAAGCCTTATTGCCGGACACAACGCAACAGCAGAGGGTCTGGACCTTTCTGATAAGAGCGCAGATACCAAAGGATCGTCCGAGAATCACTATGACGCCATTGTCATTGGCGGTGGCTTTGCTGGCGTTACAGCAGCAAGAGACCTATCCCTGGCTGGTGCCTCCACGCTCCTCATTGAAGCGAGGGACCGGCTGGGGGGAAGAACTTACACCAGCGATTTTGGCGGCGATGAGATCGAATTCGGCGGCACCTGGGTGCATAACACCCAGCCATTTGTTTGGTCTGAGATGCAACGTTACGGCATAGGTATCCTCGAAACCCCCGGCGCGGTAGCTGAAGACTTCCGTTGGATCGATGCAAATGGCACGCTGCATCAGCTTACTCTCGAACAGTTCGAATCACTTGCCAGCGGCTGGCAAACCTATCATGCCGAGGGCCGGTATCTGCTTCCACGCCCCTTTGACTTGATGCACAACCGCGAAGCGGTCTTAGCAAACGATACCAAGCGGGCTATCGATCACCTAGGGGCTATGCCCTTAGACGAATTGCAGAAAGACTTTATTGAAACCATGATTTCACTGTTCGGTCACTGCAAGGCTGAAGACACCGCTTACCTCGAAATGCTCAGATTCCACGTGCTGGGTGGCGACTATTTCCCGACGCTAATGGACGCAACAACACGCTTTCAAATTGATGGCGGGACACAGCGGCTGATTCGAGCCATGGTCGAAGAAGGACACTTTCAATCTGTGCTGAATACACCTGTGCAGGCTCTGACCCAAACTGAATCAAACGTGCTGGTGCAAACCGTTGCTGGCAAAACCTTTAGCGCTAACCATGTTGTGTGCAGCGCCCCAATGAATACATTGAACGATATTCGATTTGACCCCCCACTGCCCGCCGGACTCAACGCTATGAGCGCAGAGAAACACCCCGGCATCGGCCACAAAATCTTTATGAAAATCACGTCGCCCATTGCTAACTTTTCAGTCTTTTCCCCTCACCAACAAATGCACTATGCGATGACCTATAAACTGGCAAAGGATCACGCCATTGTTGTGGCTTTCGCTAATACCGACGGCGGCCTAGATGTCACCGATAATGATTCATTACAAAAGGCTCTGCGCCAATATGTGCCCGACGCCACCGTCGTAGCAAGCACTTCGCACAACTGGGTGACAGATGAATTCTCAAAGGGCACTTGGGCCACATTCCGACCCGGCTGGCTGACCGCATATGGCGATCAAACGGCAGCGCAGCTCGACCGGATTCATTTTGCGTCCGGAGATCTGGGTGAAGGGTGGAGAGGCACCATTGATGGTGCAATTCGAGGAGGGAAAATTGCGGCGCGCAGCATTAGCGAAAAACTGAAAGGATGAGTTAGATGAGAGTGATCCCCTAGTCGCGACGATTACTCCTCAACTGCCCCGTCATATCCTCGCCCCAGGGCGCGTCTTCAACCGTATTTGCCAACGTGCCGATCGACGGGCAACTGACGTCAACAACGTCGCCGGGCGCCAGATACTTAGGGGGGTCGAAACGCGCGCCCGCGCCGTTAGGGGTGCCCGTGGAAATAATATCCCCCGGCTGTAGCGTATAAAAAATAGAGAGATAGCTAATGAGGTAATCGAAGGGAAACATCAGGTTGGCAGTGGTGTCGCTTTGCCGCATTTCGCCATTCACGTGAGTCTCTAAGCTGAGATCGCGAAAATCGCCGACACTCTCGGGACTCACCATATAGGGACCGATACTGCCAATACGCGAAAAGTTTTTTCCTTGGGTCACGTTAAATTTTGCATGGCGCACCCAGTCACGGATCGTCCCCTCGTTCATGAGGGTATAACCCGCAACGTAATCCATCGCCTGATCTTGGGGTATGCGATGACCCCTACGCCCGATTACCAGCGCAATCTCGCCCTCGTAATCGAGCTGCTCACTTTCAGGGGGGCGCCAGAGCGCCTGGCCACTTCCGGTAAAGGATTCTTGCGCCCGCATAAACAGGCTTGGCCACTCGGGGTCGGGGGTATTGTCTTTGTATTCGGCATTGCGATTGGCATAGTTGACGCCAATACAGATGATTTTTGAGCCACACACCACGGGCGGCGACAAATCGACCTCTTCGAGTGATAGATCCGGGGTGTTCTTATCCTGAAGCTCCGCCAGTGCATCCCAGGACAGCCCCTGATTCAACAACTGCAATACCGATCCGCCCTCGCGAGCGCCAAGATTAATAACGCCCCCATCTGTAACCACGCCCCAGGTGTTCTGCCCGTCAACTGAAAAACTCGCAAGCTTGATGGCCATGGGTCAGATCACCGGATTCTTGATGATGTCTGGCGCCACCGGGTAGGTTTCACGCTCCTGCTCGATCCGCTCAAACCACATTCGACGAAAGTGTGCCAACGCCGTGTCACTGGCCAATCCCCGCGGCTGAAAGTCATCTGCCTGCTCAAGAATTTTTTGTTGGGCCTCAATAATGACCTTGTCTTCAAAAAAGCCTGTGAACATTGCCTCTCGCAGGGTCTCCCCTACATCATCTTCGCCCATTCGGAAGTTGCGCAGGTACTCCCAGAAAAAATGGGTGGTACTCCGGGTCTCCGGCGTCATGTATTGACAGTTTCGAAACTCTAGCAACTCCCCAACATGCTCTGTGGAATCCCACCCAACAGCGCCGAACTGGGTATCCATCAAAAAGATTCCAGGCATATACATACGCACAAAATTACGTCTATCCACGATGGTGTCTTCTGGCCAGGGGGTGATCTTCTGCAAATAAGGAGGTTGTCGAGATTCGCGGTGCCATCGCTCAAACTCGAAACCATTGGCGAGCTTGTCAACGTGCTGCGCAGACTCCGTCGCGTAATCTTCAGACCCCCCCAGCGTATTCGTATGCACGAAGGCCAAATGAGAAAAATCCGCGAGGTTATCCACGATCAACATCCAATTAGCGTCGTAGTGTAGATAGCAGCGACTAGGCAATCCGCACCAGCTCGGATCGTCCAAGGGTTCAAAATGGGGTATATCTGCAGGGTCCGCTTTATCGGGCTCGCCCATCCAGATCCAGAGCATGCCGCCGCGATCCACTAGCGGATAACTGTGAACCCGGTGGTTGGCACT
>Ga0255777_10004324_pt1 | contig 11777 bp, 9 predicted proteins | sample 101ome_15_FD_179975 | JGI IMG/M metagenome (GOLD analysis project Ga0255777, IMG submission 179975) | Coastal salt marsh microbial communities from the Groves Creek Marsh, Skidaway Island, Georgia - 101402AT metaG (version 2) | ecosystem: Environmental > Aquatic > Marine > Intertidal zone > Salt...
CACGGACGCGTCGTACAAGAAAAAGAACAAGACGAAGAAGAGCAGCGACGCGGGAGAGTACTTGAAGGTTCCCGCGGCGGCGGTGGCGCGAGAAGAAGGAGAAGGCGAAGAGAGGAAGAAGAAAAAGAAAAAGAAGAAGACAGTTACGTACAACGCGGAAGAGGAGGAAGAAGAAGAAGAAGAACAACGACGATATGGAAACGAGTACGATCACAACGCCGGTTACGGTCCTAGCGCTGCTACCGGTGGTGGGCACTATCCTTCTCAGTACTACGGCGGCAACGTTCTGCGCGACGAAGACGGTTGGCGCTCGCGAGAGCGATACCATCCTCCTCCTCCTCCTCCTTCTCACTATCCTCCTCACTATCCTCCTCGTCCGCCGTCTGATTATTACGCGTACCCTCAACAACACTATTACCAGCACAATCCGTATTATCCTCCGTCCGCTCTTCCTGGACAGTACTATTCGAATCCGTACGAGTACGCAACGTACACCACGGAAGATCGAAAGTCGTCCAACAGAACGAGGAGCGGCGAGGAAAAGAAAACCAGAAACGAGGGGGACCGGAGAGGCTCAAATCCATTCCATCCTCCAGACGTGCGAGATTCGGCATTACGTGCGGCTGGAAACGACGAGGAGCTCGCGAATTTACTGTTAGCGTGGTATTACGCCGGGTATTACACCGGTCAGTTTCGAAGAAACAGAGCGTCATCGAATAGAAAGTCTCGCGTAAAGGAGGACGGTACGAGCGCTCGCACTTCTTCGAGCGAAGACGATGACGAGTCGTAGAACCACACGTAGTGTTATATTAATTAGATATTAGATATTAGATATTAGATAATGAATAAATGGATAATTTAGTGGTGCATGGCACCGTTAATTACTGGGCAGCAGCACCTCCATTAGCAGCCGCCGCCGCCGCCTCCGCTTTCTTCGCCTTTGCCTTTTCTCTCTTCTTCGCGTTCCTCTTTTGCGACTTGGTTCTAGTGTCCTCGCCCATCTGTTGCGGCGGTCTGTTCGGGTTCGTGTTGTTGCTGCTAGTTTGCTGCGGAGCTGATCTCGGTTTTGGCGCCGGAGGGGTCGGCGCAGGAGCCGCTGCCGCCGGTTTCGGCGCCGGGGCCGCCGGGGCCGGTTTCGGTTTCGGCTTCTCCGCTTCCTTTTTCGGAGCAGGGGCTGCTTTAGGCGGTGCTGCAGCAGCAGCGACTGCTGCAGGTTTTGGTTCAACTTTCTTCGGTTCCTCTTTCTTCACCGCCGGTGCCGGCGCCGCAGCCGGAGCCGGAGCCGCCGCGGCAGCAGGTTTAGTAGTAGTTTCTTCTGGTTTGGAAGGTCCGCAGCCCATTATTGATGCTAACTTTGTGAATATAGATTGAGTTTCGGACGAAATCTTGCCGGCTTTCTTCTTCTTCTTGGATTTGTTAAATTGGTCTCTTCGGGAGCGATATGAGCGCCGATCGAATTTAATATATATTATTTACTTAATATATAAATCAAAAGAGAAATAATCTACTCTCCTCTGCGATTCTTCTCGGTGCGGTCGGTTGGCGATGTATACTGTCTCTGCGTATATATCTGAGAGATGTGCGTGTGTTTTATTTTAACTTGCGCGCGCGCCGTGTCACTTTACAAAGAGGGTGATACTGTGCGTGGGGGAGTTTTCAATGCCGTTTTTGAGAGAGCGAGGGTCAGGTATTTTCGACAAAAAGAGGTTTTGGATTTTTAGGATTTTGTGCTTTGGAACCAGATCAATAAAATACGCGGGTATGTACGAGTCTCTCTCTCTTTGTTGAAGTTTAGTATTACAAGTGCTTGAATTGAATTTATGCGTCAAAGTGACGACGACGAAGATGGTGCTGTTGGTAATTATCTCCTGCGTAATATCCCTCCTTCGTACCGCCAATCACGCGGTAATGGACAGTTATTGTCGAGGAGGTATTTTACGCACTCAGGGTGGTTGTGCACGTACGCATCATAAAGAGTGCTCTTTCCCCAAGGCGCTTTGGCAACCTCGTGTAAGAATTTCAAGCAGTCAAAGTGGCCACGTCTAGCCGCATACGTGCACGCTTCTACGTAATATTTCTTATATTTACGTTCCACAAGGTATTCGAGTATATGGAGATGACCATGTTCAGCTGCCCACGAGGCAGTACAATGATCCCATGGCGCTTTCGCTTCTTCGTGCAAGTATTTCAGGCACTCGAGATGACCGTTGTAGGCAGCCTGTGCACACGCTTTCTCATCCATAGGACACTCAGTGACAACGCAATACTTCATCATTTCAAGATTACCATTGCTTGCGGCTATTCTCATCGTCGCTACACTCCAATCACACTTTTTCTCTTCTCGCGCCCACTTGAGCAACTCGAGTTTATTCGTATGAGCAACGTTCGTGCAGAAGTTATTTTCGTTCAACCCATCCCTCCAAAACGATCGATTCTCCCATGCAATTTCCAAAGTAGATATCGACGACATCTGCCACACTCGAAACTTCCATTTCAACTCGTGTTCTCGAGACGATCTCTTTATCAAAGCTCTCGTTTCACTATTCACTTCAAACAAAAACTTCACGTCAGTTGAATTCAATCTCGGAAGAATATGCGTGAAACAAATATCGTCGTTGTTCACAATCACATCCCACAAATCTCTCTCCCCGATCCGTCGCTTGTGCTTCTGCGCTCGCGGCGGCATTTTCGCAACGCTCGCTCGATTGCTTTGTGTGTGTGTGCGCGCGCGTGCACACCGCTGCCGAGACACGAAAAGAAGTGTGAAGAAGTTTCTTCTTTTTTTTTCGTCTCGAAGCGAAAAATAGACGTTCACAAATTATAAAAATACAAAACTCAAATTGATAATATTACAAAAACTCTACTTTCTGCTAACCAACGGCGGCGGCGATTTCAGCACGGGAGAAGAAAACGAAGGGATGATCTCGTCGTCGTCGGACTCTTCCGCGTCGAATTTACCAACGTGGTGTTGCTTCTTTTCCGTTTGTTGTGCACCGTTTGATTCGTCGTTGTTGAGCATTCGCGTTTGCAACGCGACGGGCACGGGCGGTCTCGATTCCATCATTTTGAGCAAGGCTTCTTTGGACTTCAACTCGGATTGTAATCGCACGCACGTGGCTTCGCTAATTTCCGCTCTCTCCTCCGCTTCTCTCCGTTTGTTTCGCTCGATTTCTAGGCTATTTTGAAACGAACGCGCGGCGTCGGCGTTTCGCGTGAGCAGCTCTTGGATTTCGCCTCGCAGCGTTTCTACTATTCGTTCGTCGTTGTTTTCTACTTTTTTCTTCTCGTCTTCTTTTTCTTCTTCTTCGTCGTCTTCGTCGTCGTTATTCACGGCTCCTAAACTCGACGAGCTCTCTTCTTTATCGTTCTTTAAAATCGTCTTCTTCTTAAGTTTCAATCCTTCCTCGTCTTCCATCTGTTGTTGCCTCTCGATGCGCAATATCTTCTCTTGCAGCGATAAGTTCGACGGCGTCATTTTCCGCTCCACTTTTCCCGACGACGACGACGGCGACGGACCATCGTTCTCGTTCGCTTCAGCGTTATTCCTTCCAGCGCTGTTCTCTCTCAAAGCCTCGGAAATCTTCGCGTTCGCTCTTTGCATGAACACCTTCGCGCTCCTCTCCGCCTCTTTCAACTTTTTATTCGCCGTTTCCAACGCGTTCGTTCGTTCCAACGCTAATTTCTCCGCCTTGGCGCACCTCGCCTCTAACTCTTCCCGTTTCTCCTCGATCGAATCCACTCTCGTTCGCGCGTTCACGATGTCCAACTTCGCCTGCGATTGCACCGCTTCGAGCATGTCGTCTTTCGCCCTCAACTCTTGCTTCAACAGGTGCAGCTTTTGCTTCAGTTTTTCCATTTCTTTTTCTCGTTGTTTTTGTTGTTGTTGTTGTTCTTCGACACAATTAAAATGAGACGAAGCCAACGGAGGAGGAGATCCGCTCATGCTCAGCGAATCCGCGCGTTCCGTCACCGGGTCTTTCTCTACCATCGCGACCGCCGCCGTCGACGTCGACGTAGTGGTCGTCTGCTTTCGCCCTCGCACGTTAAACATGTATGTGTTTTGTGTGTGTAAATGGTCTTTGTGATGTGTTTTTTGATTTCAAAAGTGAAGAATTGTGGAAAAAAAAGCTAGAAAAAAGTTCTAATACAACTGTCCCTCTATTTGCTAGCATCGCTCGCGCTAAAACCAAACCATTTCCCCCTCCTCTCGCCTCCTCCTCCTTTTGTCTTCTTGTCGTTACTTTTCATCCTGTTCTGCTCGACGATCCTTTTCATCTCCGCGTCCGACGGCGGGTCGGGCGCCGAGGCTGGGTACACGACGTACATGCGTTTTCGTATGATGTCTTCTAAATTGGATGGATTCATGGCGAAGAATACGGTCATCGCGATCGGGATGGAGAGGTAGACGGAGAATTTGAACGCCTCTAGGGAGAAGGATTTAGCCATTATTGTTGTTGTTATCGCTTGCTTTTTATAGTTGTTATTGTGTGTGTGTGTGTTTGACGTGCGTGTATATTCTCAAGTATTATTGGAAAGGAAGGACGAGATGTGTCAAAACAATTTTTTAGGGTTTTGAGAGTTTGAACTTAGTCATTAAAAACGACGAAATAAGCACGTTGAACATTAGTTCAAAAGCTTAGCGAATGGCCATGGGTTCGATCCCCATACGCGGTATCTCGTGTACACTGTTTCGTCGCAGATTCATCGCCTCGTTAGCTCAGTAGGTAGAGCGTTCGCCTTTTAAAAGAGAAAGAGACTCCTCGCGAGTTTCATTTTTTGTTGGATGGTTTTTCTCTCTGTTCTCAATGATGTGTGTGTCCATCACGCGTGCAGTGTGCTTTTTTTTCCTTCCTCTCGGGCGGAGACGGGTGTATATTCTCTCAAGTATTGTATCTATCAACTTCACAAAGACCATCTTATTACTGCTACTGCTACTACTACTACTACTACATCTACTATTACGACATCACGAATCAACATTCATTATCAAAACCAACTCGCAAAACTTTCTGTGCTTTCCTCGAAACTGTCTCAGCGGCATCTGGTCCAAACCGTAGCATCTGTCGTCGTCGCCGCAGTTCGCGCACGTCGAATTCCATCCGCCGTCGCCGATCCACCACGGAGAACCACACGTTAAACACGGCATTTTCGGAAAATAATGTCCCGTTCGTGTGCTATTGTTCTCGGAGGAGGTAAAAACTTTCGTTTCGCCTTGCTGTTTGGTCGGTCGCAAAAACGCTTCCGGAACGAGAACGCCAATCTTGCCGCCGAAAGACTTCTCTTCTTCTACATCTACTTCGTCTCCCTTTTCTCCCGGGGTTGAAAAAGAAGAAGCGTTACTACTAGTTTTCATCGTAACCTTTTCTTTCTGTTGCATCAACGCGACGCAACCAGCGCCGCCTCGACCTTCGGCAATGACGCCGCAGCGCTCCATCGTATACGAAACCGACTCCCACACTTGTTGACACATCGTCATGAAAGAATCTTCCTTCGCGTCATCGTTCTCTTCAGCGACGTCGTAATCGCACAAGCACGCGTCCAGCATCTCGCGAAGTTTCTCGGCATCTTTGACGCCTTCAAAGACCAAATGGTTCCTTCGATCGCCGCACGAAAACTTCAACTTTCTTTGAAACAACGAAAGCAACGCCTGTTTCTTTTGTTCTTCATCCTTTTCATCACCTTCATGTTGCTCATTAAACCACGGCTTTTCGTCCACGGCGTACACGCGAACGGGTTCCGAGCGTTTATGAAGCCACTGGAGAGGAGTCGTCAAGCGCGAGTTTACCCAAACGACGCCTTGTGAACGCAAACTGGATGCTAACAACGATTCGTTAGCGTCTTCTTCACCGTTTTCATCGTCATCATTCAAATCCTCCGTGAACGAAACGTTTCCGTACTCTTGTTTGAGCATCAAAAACAACTTTCTGGAATCGAAAGGTCGTCTCGCGAGGTACACGACCGGTGGCGGCTCCTCTTCGTCGTCCACTCCTTCGTCTATCTCTTCAACGCTTTCTTCTTGCTTTTCCTTATTCCCGAGCGTCTCTGAGTACGTCTCCGTGCACTCCACGCAAATTTGCTCAATCTGCTTGTCGTACTTGTTGTGTTCGAACGTAATTTTGGAGACGAACAACTCGGCGTAGTTATCCGCTGCTTTTTCTGTTTCTAATATCCACTCATCGACTCTGTTGCTCAAACCTTCAATTGTATTTTCGGACGAAGAGTCCCTCTCACGCACCGCGTCGGCGACAGCCTCGCCTAACTTTGCGCCTTCACTTTTGACGAGCACAGAAACACAGTTCTCGTCGTTTTTTATGCCATCACTATTATTCGTCTCACTAAACGAGCGCTCGACTATCTCCTTCTCGCGATTGTACTCTTCGCCTCTCGCCGAAAGCACGACGAAGACTTTCACCTCTCCGATCGCTTCTTCCCGAATTTCCTGGCACGCTTTCGTAAACTCTCTGCCGCTAAAGCCGCTCGCCACACCATCCGACGACGACGACGACGATAAGTCCACTGGGTTCATCAGAACAACGCTCACGACGGACTCCATCTTATCGTGCTGCATCAACGCGCGCAGAATGACCAGACTCTCTTTACTTCCAAACGCAATCGCAATCGCGCGGTCCTTCGCGTTGACTCTCTTCAGAATGTTATGCAACTGTTTACTCGTCTTCTCGTCGTTCTCGTTCTTGCCTTTGATGCCGCTAAAATCAATCGCGTGCACGCAACTCGCGCACAGCGAGGAACTAAATATGTGCCTGAACAACGGCTGAAACGTTTTCATCAGTCGCATCGTTTTTCTCTGCTCCTCCTCGTCGTCGTCGTTCGCGCTCTCGTCGACGGTAAACAGCGCGTTTCGGTGAAACAACAGAATCAACTCCGACGGCGCGAACTGTTTTTTGTATCTTCGGCCGCGAGATACGGCGTGGATTAAAATAGGCTCTCTGTCTCTCGAATCTAAAGTAGAAGAAGAGAAACCGTGTCTCTCTTTATATTTTCGACTCATGATTGATTAGCGTGCGATTGATGACGACGACGATGCAAATGATGATGATGCCAGAAGCGCGCGCGTTTGGTGCTTTTTTATCTGATTTTTGTTGATTGTCGAGAGAGCGAACAAAAAAATGTTTAGGGTTGTGGAATTTCCAACACCAAAAGAGCGTTTTTTTAGTGCTTTCGGCGGAAGAAGAAGCGGACAAAACCGCACAACAGAGAGACACACACACAGAGAGAGATAAGTTCGAGCGCACGTATCAGAGAGACGTTTTTTTCTTGGATGCGAAAGAAGTTGCAGACACATAAGCGCGCGCATCGACACTCGTGATTGCAATAAAGAGGACACTCGAGAATTGATTTTTTGGATTTTCCTCTCGTATATTGTCGCCTTCTCTGTTGCGAAGAACGCGCATAAATGATACCGCCGTCATCGTCTTCAACGCCGGCCGACGACGTCGAGAGCTCCTTCGCGCGACAACCGATGATGGGCAACGAGAACGACGGCGAAACCGCGTCCACGACGTCGAGTTACTCGACGGCTTCAAACAACAACAACATCGGCAATCCAGAACAAGAAATCTATCGAATCTTGGCCAACAGAAGAAACTATTACAAGGTGTTGAATCTCACGCCGCAGACGACGACGAACGCGAGCGTGAAGAAATCGTACCACAGAATCGCGCGAGCGATACATCCAGATAAATGCAAACATCCAGACGCTTCGGCGGCGATGAGCGTAGTGACGTCGGCGAATAGCACGCTGACGACGCCAAAGTTGAAACAGAGCTACGACTTGTATTACAACACGCAAGACGTCTCCGAAAACGCGAAATCGGGGTCAAACTTTGACGAATGGCACTCAAAATCAGGAGCAGCCGTCGCTGGTTTACCTCCGTGGTTAGTCAAGGCGTTATCGACGCCAGTTTTAGGCGCTTTCGTGATGCTTCTCATGATTTTATTCGGCTTAGTCTTTGGCGCGGTGTTAATCGTCCTCTTCCTGGCGTACATGTGCGTCCACATGGTCTTCTGGGTCCTCTGCTGCTGCGGCTGCGGCGGCCACTGCTGGCCGAGATACGGCGAAGGCGCTCGCATACACGAAATCCGCCAGCGTCGCTTCTTCGCCATGCTCCGAGATTACGAAGAGGCGCAAATGTTCGCCGCGCAGCGCGGCGATCCGGACCCGGATCCGGGCGCGTTTTTCCAGCGGTGGAACGCGTTGCACCCGGAAGACTTATCCTTCCCAGACGGGTACGATCGAGAGTTTACCAAAGGAGGAGGAGGAGAAGGTTACGGTGCCACGGACGACGCGCGTTACGGGTCGTACGTGTAGAAGAGAGAGAGAGAGAGAGAGTTTAGTTTTTGTAGTCGTATTTTTTGTTATATTGTTGTGCGTTTTACCTCTTTTTTCGATTTCAAAAAAAACGTCTTTGAGTTGTTTATCCATCGCCACAAAAAGAAAAGCCACGCGACGAATCGCGCGCGATAACGAGATGGCGACGACGACCACGCGAGGTAGAAGAAGAAGAAGAAGAAGAGAGAAGTCGAACTGTCGTCGTCGTCTTCTCCTCTCTTCGTTTTTCGCGGCGGTCTTTTTCACGACGACGACGGCGTTGTTCTCGTCTTCATCTTCATCGTTCATCGTCGTCGTCGAGGCTCGCGAACCGGCGTCGCAAGAGTCCATCGATAAGTTTTTCGAAGCGTTCGACGAGGACGACGACGATAAAGACGCCGCGGATTCCTCCTCTTCTTCGTCGTTTCAATCTTTAGAAAACTTGGTGAAACTCGCGCAAAAAGTCGCGGACGAATCGGAAAACTATTACGCTTCTTCTTCTCGTCAAAGCGACGACGACGACGAGAACGATTTCGCGACGATGACGAGTCGAGCGACGGATGGGAAATCCGGACCGTCCGTGGACGTTTCCGACGACGATTTAGACGAGGTTGACTTTTCGGACGATTTCGAAAGCGAGACGGACGAGAAGAATTTGTGGGAATCCATCAGCCAATCCGGGACGATCACGAACGAGTGCGGATACGGGCAGTCGAAGGAGTACAGCTTGTGCTTTAAGAACTTTGACGAGGAGGAGGAGGAGGAGGAGGAGGAGGAGAGCGGCGGAAGAAGAGGAGAGCGGAGCGGAGGCGGATTCGCGGCGTCGAGACAGGCGACGACGGTTCCGGTGAACGTCATCGGCGGCGCGCTCGTTTGGTTTGAGATTGCAGTGGACGGGTTGGCATCCCCGAGCGATGCTGGTATTAGTAATAGAGAGTCACGTAGCAGAGGTAATAGTAAGATTGTGCTAGAGGCGAAACCGTTGGGGAAGCCGTGGAGAGTTTTAGAGAGTTACGATTCGGAAACTTACGCTATTTCAGGAGCATCTTCGGCGGACGACGAAACGATCAGCGAAAGGAACGTCAACGTGAATTCGTTGGCGAGTTTTGACGCTCGAGCGAACGAATTCGGATTCATCGGGTACAGAGTCGAAGTGCCGAAGAGCGCGGAGTCGTCGGCGACCAAGTTTCGTTGGAGGCAGGTGAATAATAACGAGGAAGAAGAGGAGGATGGTACCAACGATGACAGCAACATTAGGATTTGGGCCATCGATGACGTCGTCATCGAACGAACCGCCATTGCACCCCATGCGCTGATTGCCGCCGTTAAAACGAAGAGGAAAACCAAATCAAAGTTCTCGAGAGACGAGCACTTGGATAACGTGTATTTATCGATAAGTTTCTCAAAATCTGTGTATGGATTCGACGCGAACGGTTTGAAAGTTGGGAACGGAACCGTTTTAGCGCTCTCGCAAGCGAGGACGTTCACTGGTACGGATAGATCGATATCTTCTTCGCATTTTGTAGCGACTGTAAAACCTATTGTACCCAACGACGGTGATTGGGTTGGTCCGTTTGCAGTTTCCATACAAATTCCTGGTGGCGTGTGTACGAACGCGGACGGGAGAGCGAACGTTGCTTCGAATACGCTGAAATTAAGGCGCGTTTCTGCGGTGACGAACAAGTTGAGGGAGAAAATGCTAGAAGTAGAAGGAGAAGAAGAAGAGCGGGATGAGCAAGAAGACGCGACGTTATCCATTGGCGCGTTGAAAAAGAAACGCCGAACGAAAGAATCGCAATTTGGTGATGAGAACGAGATTAAAAAGAAACGAGTTACGTATGAGGAAATCACGCTCGGACCTCGTCCGGGACCAAAAGATTCGCGATGGGCTGCCGTTGTAGCAGAAGAAACTGAGCTGAACACCTCAGCGACGTACGATAAAACGTTTGTGGTGGTTTTAGACGACGATACGATGCACTTGCACGATCCAGACTTGGCCAAAGATTCGAGCGCGTGGAAAGACGATCCGAGTAAAGTTGGCGAACGCGTCGAGATCGCGCAAGAAATCCACGGTAGAATGAAACGCTCGAAACGGAAACCAAGTCGAGAAGCATTCGAGAAAATGGAGGATGAAATCGTGACGTTAAAGAAGGTTCAAGAACGAGCGTTGAGAAGATGGAAAGATGCCGACTCGGGAGGTTTCAATCATGATGTTGGGAGTTATACGGATGCTAAAGAAAAGGCGCAACAATCTCTCTCGCCGTTTGCGAAGGAAATCAAAGAGGAGGAAATGATGGAGGAAATGTTAGAGCTGTCGAAAGACGCTAAAGGTGACGAAGAGTTAAAGAAAAAAGTGCGCACAGATAGTACGAACGAATTAGACTTACAGGATGAAGAAGATGATTACGATGACGATACGTTTGCCAGCGGCGAGATTTCTCCGGAGGAAGAGGAAGAGGAAGATACGACTTTGGCGGATTTGAAGAGGGATTTGGAAGAAAGCGAGCGGTTGCACAGAGAGTTGGCGAGCGAGGTAGAAATGAGTCATAAAATGCGTGAAGAACTCGACTCGGAATTAGAAGAACTTCGAAGTCTCGAAAAGGAGAAGATGATGAAGAAGAAGAAACACGATAGCGATAGCAACAGCGGCAGCAGTGATAGCGGTATTGAAGATGAAGATGGCTTTTTACAAGGCGAAGGGCACTCAACGATAGATGGTCGAAGTGTAGAGTTTAGAGAAGACGGAGAGGATGATGATGATGATTTTGCGACTATAGAGCGACTCGCGCACGAAATGAGCGACATGTTCGAGGAGGAAAAAGAAGCTGAAGAGCTGGTGAAGAAGTCGCGAGGCGACGAAGCGCCAGAGAAGGAAGAAGGAATGTCGCGAGATATAAACGCGGACGCTGAAGCCATCAAAGAAGAAGCGCGGATAATTCGCGAAGAACTCAAGGCAGAAAAAGAACTTCTGAACAAAGAAAAGGAGATGAAAGCAAAGTTGGACGAAGAGTTGCTCAAGTTGAAAACAGCGCAAGAGGTTGAAGTGCTCGCGAGCGACGAAGATGATGACATTGACGAGTAAAAAAAATATTTGGTCACTAACAAGGCTAATCAATCCATTATTATGTTCATTATTCAACTAGAAATCCGCGAACCCGCTAAAAGAGCTGCGCGCACTTCCACTCTGTCGACTATCGCTACAATTGCCGCCATCTTCCGCGAGCCAAAACTTCTCTGCCTTACCACCTAATGAGAAATCACTTTCACCGTCATTTTCATTTCTATTCAAAACGTCGCTGTTGCTCGTCACGTGCCCTTCTGGAAACATGTGCAAAGGTCTCAACGTGCCGTTTTGAACCGCAATCCAATCTAAATTTTCAAACCAAGGATGATCCATGATTTCGCCAACATCAGTGCCTCCCAAACGTTCCTCCTCATCTTGGACAAA
>Ga0255777_10004331_pt1 | contig 11763 bp, 6 predicted proteins | sample 101ome_15_FD_179975 | JGI IMG/M metagenome (GOLD analysis project Ga0255777, IMG submission 179975) | Coastal salt marsh microbial communities from the Groves Creek Marsh, Skidaway Island, Georgia - 101402AT metaG (version 2) | ecosystem: Environmental > Aquatic > Marine > Intertidal zone > Salt...
AGGCGGCGGAGGCGGTTCTCAAGGAGACGGCGGCTACGGTGGTGGCGGTGGTTCAGGATATTATGATCCAAATACCGTATCGAATGCGACGCTTTACGTAGGAACAAATTATACTCCAGCTGGAAATGACACAGATACTGATAGACCAACAAATGCAGGAAATGGTAGTAGTACTGGGGGCACTTGGTATGATGGTGCAATAGTAATTAAAGCATAGGAATAAAATGGCAAACGAAATACAATTTCCCACATCACCGACTAATGGTAACATTTATTCGATGGGTGGTCGTAACTATCGTTACGATTCCGCTCAAGATAAATTTGTCGCCGTCGCTACTGCTACTATAGTAGAAGGTGGTGGTGTTACGATATATGCCACAATCGATAATCTGCCTCTTTCTGGTAATACACAGGGTGATTTAGCCCATGTCACATCAAACAACACACTCTATTTCTGGAACGGGTCTGGTTGGTATAAGATAGCACTGATCAATAATAGTCCGTCTATTAGCAATGTCAATTCTTCTTACACACTCAGTGATATTGGTGCAGACACTGTCATTACAATGGTAGCCGAAGATCCTGAAGGTTTGGCTATTACTTATAGTATAGCATCTGATACGTCAGGAAATACCGCAACAGTTGTACAAGGAGCTGGAGCTAATACAAACATCTTCACAATTACTCCTAGCACAGATGCAAACGACAATGGTACATTTAGCCTGACATTCAGAGCTTCAGATGGTGTCAATATTGCTACTGCTCCTGCTTCTTTTACTTTGAATATATCAACAACAGTAGAAAATTCTAATTATACCACTGCGCTCATTACATCTGTTGGTACGAACAATCAAGTCAATAATGATTTTGTAGATTCTAGTTCAAGTTCGCATACAATCACAGTAAACGGCGATGCAACACAAACTACGTTTAGTCCTTATCGACATGGTGGGTACTCGACTTATTTTGACGGCACTAGTGACTACTTAGATTTACCAGCAAGTTCTACACACAATATAGGAACAGGAGATTTTACCTTAGAGACTTGGTTTAACACTACATCTGCTAGCAATGATACTCAATTTAGAAGAATGTTTATGCTAGACGGGCCTACTGGTAATGCGACCGGCAATATCCAATTAATAATATCATCTGACGGATATGTAAATGGGTGGACAAATACTGGAGATGTTGATCTTAGAAGCTCTACTGGATTTAATGATGGTGCATGGCACCATGCAGCTATAGTAAGAAGCGGAAGTACATTGACACTATATGTTGATGGCACATCAGTTGATAGCATGACATATAACACATCAATTACTTTTAATTCTGGCTCTCCTAGGCCAAGAATTGGATCGTACAATGGAACTGGAGGAGACTGGTTGGGGTATTTAGTGGATCTTCGTTTAGTTGTGGGTACAGCTGTCTATACCTCAGCCTTTACACCGCCAACAGAACGCTTAACGGCAATCACAAATACTAGTTTACTTACTTGTCACTTACCTTACATAGTTGATGGTTCTTCTAGTGGTCACTCAATCACAGTAAACGGTAACACCTCAACAAAACCATTCAGCCCATACGGCAATTTCAAATACTCAGCAGCCGATCATGGCGGTTCTGTATATTTTGATGGGAGCGATTATTTAGATTTTTCTGGGGGAACTTCATTAGACCTTGATGGAACAGATTTTACAATAGAAGCGTGGGTTTATCGTACAAGCACTAGTTCAATGCAGACGCTTGCTAATTTTGCTTTGCCGCATACCACTATAACGATTAGTTTAAATAGAACAGGTGTTGGCGATACTTATGTTTATTTAGGTGATGGTGGTGCTAACTGGTCAGGTGGTTCAAATCCTAATATAAATACAGGTTCAACTAATCCTCTTAGAGCAAACGAATGGAACCACGTTGCACTGGTAAGAAGTGGAACTGGAACTGGTAGTCAGATAATTACATTGTATCACAACGGTGTAAGCGTAGGGACAACAACGACCGTACCCTCTGGGATGACTGGTAATTTGCGAATAGGTGCGTTCAGTCACCCTACCGTTGCTACAGGAGAATTTTTTGGTGGGTATATTTCCGATTTTAGAGTTGCGAAAGAGGCAGTATATACTGGTGAATTTACTTCACCATCTGCCCCACTTACAGCAATTACAAATACTTCACTTCTTGTTTCTGGAACAGATGCTTCCATCATAGATAAGTCTCAGACTAATAATCTCCGGCTTGTTGGAAACACCACTGGTTCAACGACTCAGGTTAAGTTTGCGGATACTAAGTCAATGTATTTTGATGGGACTGGTGATTATTTACAAACGCAAAATGTATATTCTAGTGTTGGTACTGGAGATTTTACAGCCGAAGCATGGATTTATATTGATTCTGGTTATTCAGAAACTAATCCACTTGTTTTTGCAAGTGATAGTGGTGGTGTTAATTTTGGGGTACAGAGATCAAGCGGTACAAACTATAATATAAATTTAGGCCATAGTTATGTTGGAGATTTATTTGTCGGTTCCACTACAACAATGGTGCCTTCTCAGTGGTATCATATTGCTGTTTCAAGAAGTTCTGGAACGATGTACTGTTTTGTTGACGGTCAATTAGAAGGTACTTTTTCTAATAGTAGTAATTTTACTGGCACAACTAACTATATAGGTTCTATACCTGCTCTTACCAATTATGATTGGAAAGGTTATATTCAAGACGCTAGATTTACCAGTGGTCTAGCAAGATACACCGCAAACTTCACACCACCAACAGAACCACTAAAAGGTTAATAACGGATTATAAATAGTTCATAAAAGAGGAACAACATGGCAGTAAATTTTCCAGACAATCCATCTAATGGTGATAGTTTTACTTCCAATGGAATTGTGTATGTTTACAATTCCACCACTACTGCCTGGCAAAAATCTTATACATCCGTACCACCAGTTGTCACTGGACATGTTTTACCAGATGCAAACGAGACATATGATTTAGGTTCTAATACACAAAGATTTCGTGATTTATATCTAAGTGGAAACTCTATTACAATCGGCGATCTTGTTATTTCTGATAATAATGGAGTTTTTGAAGTAACACCATCTGGTGGTTCTGCAGTTTCATTTGCAACTCAGACAGATATCAATACCGCAATTTCTAATTTAGTAGACACTGCGCCAGGCACATTAGATACTCTTAACGAACTTGCGGCTGCGATTGGAGATGACGCAAACTTCGCAACAAATATCACCGCATCACTTGCAAATAAACTAGAAGCGTCAGACCTTACAGGATATGTAACACAAACTGGTACAGAGACTCTTTCAAATAAAACTCTTGCTGCAACAACATTAGCGGGGCACATAATTCCAAACTCAGATTCTGCGTATGATCTGGGTTCTACAACAAACAGATTTCGTGATTTATATTTGAGTGGTAATACTCTTTATATTGGTGATGTAGAAATTTCCGTAAATAATGAAGGACTTTTACAACTCCCTTCTGGGTCATTGATTGATGATGCAGTTGTTCCTACTGAAATAGGACAGATGACGAATGTTAGACTGGAACCCAATCCAGAAGTACTAGAGATGGCGGTAGATGCACCAACAGCTGGTCATAGTACTCCATGGTTATGGACATGGAAATCGGGCGCTCTACCATATGCAAGATCGACTATTACAAATCAAGTTCAATCAGATGTTCCAATTTACATTGCAGGCACATATACTCTATTTAACTTTGCAGCACATGAACTTCATGGTACGATGACTCAAACTCATAAAATTTATCTTAAGTGGATTGAAGGCGCTGGATTGGACAATTTAGTATCATGGGCAACATCAACTTTAAATGTTCAAAATATTATATTTGAAGGTGTTAATGGAGATAATGCAACAGAAGTTCAAAGATTAAACATTAGTGTTCCATCTACAATCACATTACCAACTTTAGTTGCACCGAATTTATCATATGATGTATCTTTTGCATCGGCGGGTGCATATACATTTAGTGGTATTGCTATGGGAGATAATCCAGATATTGGCCCTCTTTATAGGGGTGGTACATATACATTTAATTTAGATGCAAGTGTTTCTGGTCATCCATTTTATTTAACACAAGATGATGGAACAAACTGGGCACAAGGACAGTATATTGATGAATATACTAACGGAGTTACTGGTTCTAGAAATGAAAGTGGAACTTTAGTATTTACTGTCCCAAATGATGCACCAGATGTTTTGTATTATCAGTGTGGAAATCACAGTTCTATGAGAGGTATGTTAACCATCAAGAATCTTGAAGTAGAAACGAATGGGGCAGGCAATTATGTTGTATATTTCCAACACGATCAAGAACAACATTCTGTACCAGTAGAAATTAAACAGAGGCCTTCAATTGCAGGACAATCTTGTTTAGTTTACGACTCTTCTCTATCTGAATTTGTTCCACAAGATATGGGCGATTATATTACTAAAACTCCAGTAATACAAGAAAGAATTGGAGAACTTGCGGAAGATAAAATTGTAGAAAAAGTAAATGATAATACTGTTACAAACCTTACAAAAGTAAAAGAACAAACTACATTTATTACAAATCTCAATCAACAAGGTGAGTTGCAATTAGTAACTGGAACCGCACGATGGTATGCTCCCTTTGATCTATTAGTAACTGGTATCAATACAAAGGTTTCATCTTCTGCAGATTCTAATATATCAATTGAAATTAAGAAAAACGGTTCTACTGTTAAATCCAGTTCAATTTTAGCGGGACAATTTTCTAGTGTCGTTTCTGCACCAGAGTTTTCTATGGTGGAAGGCGATTACATAACAGTAGATGTAACATCTATTGGAACAACGAATAAAGGTGAAGATTTAGTTGTTCAATTTAAATATAGACAAACATAAACGATTTATAAATAGTAGAAAAATTTTTAAAAAATTAGGAGATAAAAATGAATGTATCTATCATAAAAGATATTGTTTCTGTTGATGAAAACGGAGATGAAGTTACAACGCAAGTGGCCACGGAATATGTGGTGGCATTAGATGATGGAGTTTTTACTGCAACAAATTCTGACGGCGATTTAGAAGTAAGTCAACCATGGAAATTTAATCCTGACGGCTCCAGAGCAGATTGGTCCAATATAGATGAAGCAGTTGCATGGTTCAAAGAAATTAAAGATCACACAGGAGAATAAGAAATGGCAAAAGTATGGGATTACCAAGGAAGAACAAATTATCCAGTCGTTGTTGAAGACCCAAGAGCGGGAAATGATGGTTTTTTTATTGATGGAATGAAACACGATAAAACTAGTTTGACTCCACAATTTAACAGATATATCAACTATCAAGATTCGACATCAACGAACTGGGAAACTAAACATAATAATAATATGACCACAGCGGGTGCAAACATAGGTCAGAGTCTTGCATTATCTAAATTGCAAACAGGAATGTCAATTCCCAGTGACAATTCGCAAAACCATGAGAATTATATAGATCCAGCGCCGTGGATCGATATGTCCCAATCAGGGGCTAGTGGTGAGGGCGGCTACACTGGTGGAGGAATGCGTGTTTTAACTAATAACGACCAATCAATAAAAGCAGTAACCCATGTTTGGGAAAGTGGTTCGACTGCTTACAACGCATGTTGGCCAGAAATAGAAGACAGTGTTGATTTAGATAAATCAATACCAAATGCAAGGGGAAATAGTTGGACGGACGATTACAGTAAACGTTATCACTTTTGGGGAAAGTCATATGGTAATAACAATTATCAACCAGCACTTTCCAGAATGGATAACGGTACAAACAGTGAAAACGACCCACACTTTCAACTTAAAGTTGGTTATAGTCAATGGCCATCCAACTGGGCATCACAGTATTCCAGAGATGTTACCTCTATGGGTTCACATTACACTGTGCAGTTTTTAGGCGAATCTGTTGATGGTGGACTTTTATTTGCTGGAAATTATGCGGGCACTGGTTCTTCTGGTTCTTATGTGAGAATATCTAAAGAAGTTTGGACTTCTAGTCAGAATCCAACAGGAACACAGATGCTTTATTACAGCGCCACACCGCCGGCTGCTGGTACTCACCAAGGTGGGAATAACCTGAATAGTAAAGAATATGCATCAAACTTCAGTGAGCATTTTGATGATCCAAGAGGTGTTGCAGGAACAAACAGATGTTTCTATACATCATACTATGATACATACTACAATTGGCATCCACAAGTTGTTACATGGGATCGTTCAACCGATACATTTGCAGTAGAACATGATGTCACAACTGATGTAAATAGTAGTGTCCATGCAGACTTGAGTACTGTTCCATCCGATACAACTCAGTATAAAACAGCACAATGGTCAGTAACAACTTGGGTGAGTGACAACCAAAGATATGTTTCCGAATTTAGAGTTGACGGAAGATATACATATTGGGATACAAATGAAGGATTTAGAACTTGGGTTACATATGCAGTTGATGCAGCAAATCCAAAAGTTCTTACATATCACAGTAAAATTACAATGCCTACCACACCAAGACAGTGGATTTGGTTGAACGATTCTCACACGATGATTGGGGTTTGGTTTACAAGTGCATTTAGAGTGTATGCATGGAATAACAGTACTGGTTGGACAGAGACAACTACAGTTGGTGGTTATATTCATGAATGTGGAAGAGACAGTTTGGATAGAATTTGGTATACAAAACCAAGTAGTGTTTATGGGGGAAATTATCCAGAACTACATTTATTGACACCAACACTTCCAGTTTCAATTACTGTAGACCCAGAAAATGCAAATTATACATATGCTGGCAGTGACATCAATACATTTGTCAATGTTAGTGCGGTGAACGCTTCTGGTGCTAGAATTGCAACAAGTGTTAAACTTGTGATTGAAGGTTCTTCTATGACATTCTCTGATGGTACAACACAGAAAACAGTAACTACACTAACAACAGGAGATCTTCAAGTAGATACTATTATTACTGGTGCTGGATTTACTAACATTGCAGCAAGTATTGAAATCTAATTAGGGGTTACTCATGACTACACAGGCTCTGGTTGTTTCTGTTGAAACAGGAATAAATACTGTAAATGCAGAAAAGGGGCCTGATACACTCCCTCTAAACATTACTGCTCTTGACCCCGTATCCATTTCAATAAAGGATCAGGGGTCAAGACTTAATAATAAGTTAAATACACATATTAATGATGTGGATTTATATATTAGAGATGGAAATTGGAATGACAGTTTTCAACAAAATTTATCCTCTACTAATATAAACATATCAAATGCAAATGATATTGTTATCGATTCATTTATTAATGATGTGGATTTATATATTAGAGATGGAAATTGGAATGACAGTTTCAAGAATACATCATCATCAAAAAATATAATCATACAAGATTCTACTGATACGATAATTGAAAAAGAATTATCAAGCGCACAAATAAATATAACCGATTCTTCATCTTTAAATTTATTTGAAGGAAATGGGGATAGTGTTTCCATAAATTTTTCTATAAGCAAAACAACCGCAATATCATCTCAGGGCCCTCTATATGATGGTAACAATTGGGATATTCTAACTGCATCCGCAATAGATGGAACTGAAACTATTTTGGATATAGGTTCTTCAGAAGGTACTCCAACTGGTGTAAAGTTTAAAAGTGATGGTACAGTATTATTTTTCAGTGGATATAGCGGAGATGCGATATATGCCACTCCTACAAGTACCGCATGGGATATTTCTACTGCAAATATGTCAAGTGTTACATCGACAGGTAGTTTAGGTTATGATGTAAAGGACTTTTATATAAAACCAGACGGAACTTCTCTATGGGTATCTACACCATCTAATATTAGAGAATATTCTATGTCAACTCCATGGGATTTGACTACAGTTTCTTTGTCACAATCTACAAGTGTATCAAATAACGGTGATGGTACTGCCGGTGGTTTATGGTTTAAACCAGACGGCACAGAAATGTATTATAATGATGCTACTTCAGATTTATTTTCTCAATACACATTGACAACAGCATGGGATATTTCTACTAAGACAAGTTATAAAAGTATTAGTACATCTGGCGAATCGGGGCCCCAAGGAATGGCTTTAAGTTCAGATGGAACAATAGCATATGTTGTGGGTTCTAGTGGTGATGGTATTGATTATTATACATTATCCACGCCGTGGGATATTAGTACAAGAAGTAGTTCTGCTGGATTTTATTCTTTAGCAGGAATTACAAGTGTTCCTACAGGAATGCATTTAAGAAGTGATGATTCTGTTTTATATGTTTCATTTAGAGCTACTGGAACTATTAATACTACAATTGCTGATGGTATATTACAACTACCTTTCGGAGATGGAAGTGTTGTATCTCCAACAGTATATTCTAAAACAGACAATAATTCTATAACATATGATTCTACTGGAGATATAACTATTGTTGCAGACAACTTTGATAAAACTAATATATTTATTTCAAAGGATATAAATACCTTTAGAAATTTATCATATCATACAACTGAAAAAACTATAAATATTTCTCATAATACTAATACTATTGAGGACACCTCATATTCTCCTCTTAGATTTTTTACATCTAAAAATTTGGAAATTCTAAGTAATAGTAGTTATTCAGTAAACAATGTTGTTATCAATACAAAACTTGATACTGATGAATATAGAGATGGTGTGTTAAAAAATATTCAAATTACCACAGCAGACGATATTGCTGCAAGGTCTCCTTCATTTTGCAATTCAATTCAAAGATCTTTTTATATTGATAATCAAGTACCAATTGGATATTTTGAGGTTGATGGTATTGCTCAATTCTCCGATATAAATAAAAATAACGATCCAAGACTTGTTGGTGGTAGTACACAAACTGATGGTACAGGCGACACTGGCGGAACAGGTGGCACTGGTGGGACTGGATCTGGGCCAATACAATCATGGAGTTCTTGATAAATGCCTATTTCATTACCAGACAATCCTACTGATGGCCAAACGGTTCAAATCGGAACAATCATTTATACATATGATGCAACAGTTGGAGTGTGGAATTCCAATAGTGCCGTAGGCCCAACCCTTACTCCAGCAACTGTAACAACCTCAGATACTGCACCATCTAATCCTAGTAACGGAGATATGTGGTTTGATAGTTCTGTTGGAAAAACATTTATCTGGTATGATGATGGAACATCTACACAATGGGTTCAAATGAACCCAAATACATCTGGTGGAGGCTCTAGTGATACAGGTGGCGAATCTCCAATTGTATTAACAGAACCACCAACAACACACACTTTAAATAACGATGGAACCACTAGTACACTTACTATGGTTGCGGAAGACCCAGAAGGATTTGATATTACCTATGGAATTGTATACAAAACCACAGGAAATACGAGACCAGCACAACTTTCTGCAGACACAACGGTAGACGCAAATGGAGTCTATACATTTACTCCAACAACAACTGGTAGTGACGCAGGGAATTTTACAGCAAGACTAAGTGCATCAGATGGCGCAAAAACTACTACTAGATTAGTAGATTTTAGTTTGGCGTTCGCTGCGACAGTAGACTATCTTGTAGTCGCTGGTGGTGGTGCTGGTGGTGGAACTCCCAATGGGGGTGGTTGTGGTGGAGGCGGCGCTGGAGGCTACATTTATACTACAGGTGTAGCATTCGATAGTGGAAAAACCTTTAATATTACAGTTGGTGATGGTGGAACTGGATCCCAAAATCAAGGGGGGAATGGAGAAGATTCTGTTATTTCTGCCACTGGATTTACTACTGTTACCGCTATAGGCGGCGGTGGTGGTGGCGGCTCAACACCAGCTGGCGCAGACGGTGGTTCTGGTGGCGGTTCTGCATTTAATAGTAGCACATTTGGTACTGGAACAGCTGGGCAGGGTAATGATGGTGGCGCTGGTGCTGGAGCTAATCCATACCCAGGCGGTGGTGGTGGTGGCGCCGGAGCGGTAGGCGGAAGTGCGTCTGGAAATGATGCAGGAAATGGTGGAGATGGCCTTCAAAATTCCATAACTGGAACACCAACTTATTATGCTGGTGGTGGTGGCGGTAGTGGTCGTGGCGCTGGTGGTACAGGTGGACTTGGTGGTGGTGCAGATGGTCTAGGTACTGGAAGTAATGTTTCTGGAATAGCTGGCACTGCAAATACTGGCGGTGGCGGTAGTGGTGCTCAAGGTACAGGTTCGGGTGGTGATGGTGGTTCTGGAATAGTGATTATTAGAACCACTTCAACAGCCACATCGACTACAGGAACTCCTGTTGTTACAACCGATGGTTCATATAATATTTATAGTTTTACTGCAGATGGTAGTATAACTTTTTAGGGTAAAAAAATGGCAATCAATTTTCCAAGTAATCCGACAAATGCACAGGAAATAACTGAAGGTAATGTAACTTATGTTTACAATGCCACAAAAGGTTATTGGGAAAGTTCTGAAGTTTCTTCTGGTGGTGCATCTATAACTGTCTATGCAGATATGACAGCATTAATAGCTGCAACTGGAATGTCTGATGGAGATCAAGCATTTGTTACCGCAAACAACAATCTTTATCTCTATTCTGGTTCTGGTTGGTATAAGATTGCTACAGTACAAAATGACTCTCCAAGTGCAATCACTGGAGTAAGTGGATCTTATTCACTTGCTACAGATGGAACACCTACAGTTATTACTGCTGTTTCTACAGACCCAGAAGGATTCCCTCTGACATGGAGTTATTCAACATCTGGGCTTGGAAGTATTGCTACAGTAAGTCAAGTGGACAATGTATTCACGATAACTCCTAGTACTGATGAAGCTAATGTGGGAACATTTACTTTAACACTCAATGTAACTGATGGTGTCAATGGTGCGGTTAGTGCGAATACATCAATCAGTTTGATATTTTCTATTACAAATAGTCAATATACAACTTTATTAGCAACAGCAGTTGACACAACCACTAATAATGTTTTTACTGATTCTTCGACCAACAACCACACCGTCACGGGATACGGAAATGTTTATACTGGAACGTTTAGTCCTTATCGGCACGGCGGATATGCATTGAATTTTAATGGTTCATCACACTATTTAAGAGCCGATGAAATTGGCGATGCCTTAGGAACTGGAGATTTTTCTATTTCTATGTGGGTGTATCCACATAGTATGACCAGCAGTAATGATACCTTTATTGCCGCAAACGCAATATCCGATGGGACAAATCAGTTTAATGTAATGACAAACGAATACATATGGAATAATGTGGTCACAAGTTTGCCTACTGAGTGGGCGGATAACGGAGTAACAGTTAATACATGGAGTCATATTGCTGTTGAAAGAGATGCAACTAATAATACTCTACAAATCTGGGCAAACGGCACCAGAATTGCCTACGAGACAAATCTTCCAGCACAAGATTTTTCAAACGATAGTTGGATGTTTGGAGCTGAAGCAGATAGCGCAAATGGCGGAAACCTAGGCAACTGGTTTGACGGATATATGTATGATATAAAAGTTAGTAATACGGTTGTTTATGGAGACAATTCTTCAATTACAGTTCCTACAGAAATTAGTAAAACTGACGCCAATACTGTATTTCGTCTGAGTGCTGGTTCTTTATTCGATCAATCAACGAGTCCTATATCATTTACATTAAATTACGATCATTTTTCATATCAACCACTCGACTACACCGAAATATACTCAACAGTTAATCACGGCG
>Ga0255777_10004340_pt1 | contig 11747 bp, 12 predicted proteins | sample 101ome_15_FD_179975 | JGI IMG/M metagenome (GOLD analysis project Ga0255777, IMG submission 179975) | Coastal salt marsh microbial communities from the Groves Creek Marsh, Skidaway Island, Georgia - 101402AT metaG (version 2) | ecosystem: Environmental > Aquatic > Marine > Intertidal zone >...
ATGGAGATATTGACACATTTGAAATAGGTGAGGTAATTAGTTCACGAGCACCATTCCCAGGTGGGGTTGGACCAATTACAGTGTCTGCTTTATTTTTTAATCTATCGAGATTAATTAAAATTAACTAGCAGCCCACTCTTCTTCAGTAATCCTTACATTCTCTGGGTCTATTCTCCATAACAACACAAAACCTATTATGAATGCTATGGAGATAACTTGTAGAGAATTTCTACCAGATCCTGTTGATTGACTTACAGCTGCATAAATGATTGGACCCCACATAGCAGCAAATTTCGATATTACAGAAAAGAAACCCATGAATTCAGACTGAGCGTTTTCAGGTATCATCATTGCATACATACTTCTACTGAGTGCTTGAATTCCACCCATTCCAAGACCAATAACGCAACCAAGACCAATTACAGGCAACAACTGACCTTCGGGTAGGAAAGCACCACCATTTCCAGCTAGAAAAAATATTACTATACAAATTAGTATCGTGTTTTTAGGACCAATACGTTTTGCTAAAGAACCAGCTATCACTGCTCCTAGAAATGCAACTGCCTGAACAATAACATAAACAATAGTTACATCTAATACTCCCAAACCAAGAACTGTTGTGACATACACTGAAGCCATGTTGATTACAGTTTGTGAACCATCCCAATAAAAAATATATGCAACTAGAAAAGTAAGAAGGGTGGGGTGCTTCCTTACTTTTCTTAAAGTTTGTTTTACATTTGAATATCCAATAGATAAATAACTTTTTTCTTCTGGAATTTCTTGTGTTGCTTCTGTTACGTTAATTCTTTTAATACTGAAGTAAGAGAACCCAGCCCACCAAATACCAGCGGTGGCTATCCCTATTCTTTGAGCTAAGACCTCATTCAACCAACTTGGTGGATCAAATGGAAGAATTCCTCCTGTACCATAGACAACTATTACAAGAGCTAAAACAAGTTGAAGACCACCCCCAATGTAGCCTAATGCGTAACCTTTTGTAGATACTTGATCTATAGTGTCTTCCGTAGTTATATCTCTGAGTAAACCATCATAAAAAACTAAAGAACCAACAAATCCAAATTGTGCAAGAAAATAAAAAATTAGTGTAAGAATTACGTCTCCAGATGTTAAAAAATACATTGCTGTTGCAAACAGTGATCCTCCGTATGCGAAAATTCTGAGATATTCTCTTTTTTTCCCAGACATATCTGCAACTGCACCTAAAATCGGGAATATTAAGAAGAATATAAATATTACAAATCCTGTGGCATATCCCCATATTTCATCTGCCTGTAAATTAACACCAAAAATATCAAATCCACCCTCAGCCACAACAACTGTTCCAAAATACGCTGGCATAAGTGCCCCAACTGTTGTTGTAGAATAAGCTGAATTTGCCCAGTCGTACATCGACCAACCAAATATTGTTTTTTTGTTATTCTTTTCGTTCATGTTCCCCCTCAATTAAAACTTTAATCAAAATAATCTTTCAATGAGGTGTAGAAATGGAAATTTAAATGATTTCAACACTATATTTAATATGTCTTCAGATAGTAAGGATTTTTATGGGATTTAAATGCGGAATTGTTGGTTTGCCAAATGTAGGAAAATCTACATTATTTAATGCTTTAACACAGGCTGGGATTGAATCTGCAAATTACCCTTTTTGCACAATTGAACCAAATATTGGCGTTGTACCTGTAAATGACATTCGGTTAAGTCAGTTAGCAAATATTGTAAATCCAAAAGAGATAATTCCAACTTCGATGGAATTTGTAGACATTGCTGGTCTTGTTGAAGGAGCTTCCCACGGTGAAGGCTTAGGTAATCAGTTTTTAACTAATATTCGAGAAACTGATGCAATCGTGCATGTTGTTCGTGCTTTTGAAAATGAAGATATTGTTCATGTCTCTGGAAAGGTATCACCTAAAGACGATATAGAGATTATAAATACTGAGTTAGTCCTTGCAGATTTAAGTACAGTAGAAAATCTTTATCAAAAAGCTATTAAAGGCACAAAAGCAGGTCAAAAAGAGGGTTTACCATTAAAAAATTTACTTGAAAAAATCCTACCTGTTCTTGAGGAAGGTAAGTCTTTAAGAACAGTCTCATTTAACGAAGAAGAACAAAAATTATTAAAAGGTTTTCAACTTCTAACGATTAAACCAGTTTTGTATGTTGCGAATGTAAATGAAGATGGATTTGAAAGTAATCCACTTTTAAATCAAATATATGATTTAGCTAAAGAAGATGGTTCCGAAGTTGTTGCCATATGTGCTGAGCTTGAAGCTGAAATTTCTGGATTGGCAAATGAAGAAAAAATTGAATTTCTCAAAGAACTTGGTCTTGAAGAATCTGGACTTGATAGGTTGACTAGGGCTGGATACAAATTATTAGGTTTACAGACTTATTTTACTGCTGGAGAAAAAGAGGTACGTGCTTGGACAATAAATGTTGGAGATAGTGCACCAAAAGCGGCTGGTAAAATACATACTGATTTTGAGAGAGGATTTATCAGAGCAGAAACAGTAACCTTTGATGACTATATTCAAAATAATGGAGAAAAAGGGTCAAAAGAAGCTGGCAAGCTTAGATCTGAAGGTAAAGAATATATTGTTAAAGATGGTGACGTCATCCACTTTTTATTCAGTGTTTAGACTTAAAAAACACTTATTTAATAGTTATTTAATTAAAAAGCTTTACAAAGAAGTTCTTTAACTAAAATGAAAATATAGGATAATAAAACACTTGAAAGTAATAATTGTAGGCGCACACGGTGAAGCAAAAGAGCTAATAAATAGAATTAGTTCTGGATGGTCAATATCTGTTATTGATTTAGATCAAGATAAATTAAGAAGCTTCAGTACAAACAGGCAAATAGAAAAAATACAAGGCGATGCAACCTCATCTTTAGTTTTAAAAAAAGCAGGATTAGAAAGTACAACTGCTGTAATAACACTTACATTAAATGATGAAGTAAATCTAGAAGTATTAAAAATAGCTAAGCAAAATGATATATTTAGATTATCTTCAGTAGTAAATGAAGCTTCAAATATTGATAATTACAAAAACCTTGGAGCAGAGGTAGTTGAGCCCGATATTCTTCTAGCTAGAAGGTTTGAACACATATTAGAACCAAGAAGAGTTGTTTCACAAGCTTTTGCAGGTGGAAGAGCTGAAGCGATAGAAATAGAAATTAGCTCTGACAGCCCAGTTAGAGGCAAGAAGCTAAAAGAAATTGGTTCTGATTATTACATTGTTGGAGCTTTACTAAGACAAGGAAAAGTAATCATTCCACATGGTGACACTGAAATCGAAACAGGGGATCTTGTAACTATTGTTTTGCAATCAGGTGCGTTCTCGAACGTAATTAATTTATTTTCAGGATCCGAATCAAGATATCCTTTAGAGTATGGAAAAAATATTCTTGTAGTTCTGGAAAATAAAGACAATTTAAAAAATTTATCTGAATCTGAATTTTACACTAGAAATACAAAAGCAACCTCGTTAATGGTTTTAACCAAAGAAGATTTGTTTGATAATAATCTCGAGTCAACTGATGAAACCTTTAAAGCTATTTTGAAAGATCAAGAGTTTGAAATGACTTTAAATAATAAAATTTCAAATAAAGATATCGAAAACATGGTTACAGATGGTTCTATTGGAACTATTTTTTATCCTCTTGAAGAAGGAATATCAAAAGCAAAAATTAAATCATTAATAAACATATCTAATAAAACTAAGACCCCAGTACTTTTTTCAAAATCAACATACCCTTACAAAACAATTGGAATACTTGTTAATAATGATTTCGGTGAAAACACTTCAAATTCTATAGCATTTGACTTAGCTTCTTCTTTATCTGCTTCTTTGATAGCGGTTAATATATCACAACCAAAATTTTTGCAATCTGATGATGCTGCACAGCTCACCGACTCCTTAGAAAAAATGCAGGACTTAGCTTTGTCTTATGAGGTTCAGTTAGATTTTGAAAATCATGAGGGAAATGAAGCTAAAATCTTTTCTGATTTATCTTCTAAGTTTGACCTCTCAATTATTGGAAATGGAACTAACCAATCATGGCAAAGTAGGAAAACAACAGAATTCATCTCTAATAATTCAAAATCTTCTGTTTTATACATACCAAGTTAATTTATGGAAGAGTTTGAAGCAGTATCCTTAGTCATTATTTCCTTAGGTGCATTTATATTGCCACTTGTAGGTCAAAGAATTAAGATACCTGGAATTGTACTTGAGATAGCTTATGGAATTACAGTTGGACCAGTTTTAGGATGGGTTGATTCGTCAGAATTCATCTCGGGGCTTGCAATACTTGGCTTTTTACTATTGATGTTTTTGTCAGGGTTTGAAATTGAGTTAGACACTTTCCGTGAAAAAGGTTTAAGAACTCTAGCGCTCCCAATGTCAATATATCTCTTGACTGTTATAACTTCTTTTTATTTGATTTCTACTTTGGGATATCCAATTTTTCTTGCTTTAGTTTTGTGCACAACAAGTGTTGATATAGTGATAACTATTTTAAGAAGTGATGGAACGATTAAAACAAAATATGGACAGACTTTGTTTATGGTCGCTTTACTTGCAGATATATTAACTTTATTGGCAGCTACTGTGTATGCATCTTTTATAAATGCTGGAGGATTATCTATCTCAAACCTTAATGTTGTGCTTTATTTTGTAGTTGTAATTATGTTATTAAGAATTATTAGAAGAGTTGCTTGGTGGAATCCTCAACTATTTTCTAGAATGTTTGACGGAAACGATCCGGATGAGTTGGGAATAAGAAGTTCTATAGCCCTTATGTTGGTGCTTGTTGGAGTTTCAGTATTTTTTGATATAGAGCCAATACTTGGTGCATTCTTAGCTGGAACGATTTTCGCTTTCACATTTTCGAATAGGGGAACTTTAGAAAGCAGCTTAAAAGGATTTTCTTATGGTTTTTTAATTCCTATCTTTTTTATAAACATTGGATTAAATTATGACATTAGTGTTTTTTCTGAAACACAATTTTTTGTCGAAGTAGGGTATCTATTCTTGATTGCGGTTGGAGTTAAGTTCATCCCTTCCCTTCTACTTGTTTTCTCAAAAATAAAATTTAGAGATATGCTCGCAGGAGGTTTTCTACTTTCTGCAAGATTTAGTCTTATTATTGCTATGGCAGAAATAGGGGTTCATCTAGATTTAATTTCAAAAGAATTAGAGCAACAAATAATTCTTTTAGCTGTAATTACAGCAACTTTCTCACCAATTTTATTTAGATTAGTAAGAACCCAAACAAAATAATTTATGAAGATTAAACCTGATTTGTATTTAAAAGGTGTCTTCATGGGTATCGCTGAAATTATACCTGGAGTATCTGGTGGAACAATAGCATTCATAACGGGTATTTATGAAGAGTTAATAGACTCAATAAAATCAATTAATCCAAAAACATTGAAGTTACTCTTGACCTTTAAATTTTCAGCATTTTGGAGAGAAATAAATGGAACTTTTTTAATTACATTAATTTTTGGAATGTTGACCTCAATTTTGATTCTTTCAAGATTTATAGTTTATCTATTAGATGATCATCCTTTTAAAATTTGGGGATTCTTTTTCGGTTTAATAATTGCCTCTGGGATATTAATTTTTTATCAAATTAAAAGAGTAAACAGTGCTGTTTTTCTTTCATTTTTAATAGGACTTATGATTTCATCATTTATAGCTCTCCAGGCCCCATCTAATACTCCGAATACAAATTTTTATATATTCATGTCTGGCGCAATTGCAATTTCTGCAATGATTCTTCCAGGTATAAGTGGTTCGTTTATTCTTGTGTTTTTATCAAAATACGAATTTATATTGAAAGCTTTGAATAGTTTTGATACCGCAGTTATATCGATATTTTTAGCTGGATGCATAGTTGGTTTAGTTACATTTAGTAGAGTTTTCTCGTACCTTTTTAAAAAATATAATGATGTTGTAATCAGTGTTCTTATAGGATTTCTTGGTGGTTCATTATTTAAAATTTGGCCTTTTTATGAAGTTTTAGAGTATAACTCAGCTAATGAGGCTATTTATACAACTCCAATTTTACCGACAGCCAGCCAAAGTAATGACTTGGTATTCTTTTTTACATTTGGAGTAATTGGATTCCTTGGTATGTGGGTAATAGAAAAGAAATTTATAGGTCTTAATAAAGAAAATTAAACTATTAAAATGATTATATGAGATTAGGTTTACCAGAACTTTTAATTATTTTGACAATATTGCTTTTACTTTTTGGTGCAAAAAGACTTCCTGGATTGGCTAAATCATTAGGGAAATCTACAAAAGAATTTAAATCTGCACTTGAAGAAGAATAATTTAAAAAAAATCAATTTAATCCTTTTTGCTATATTGTTTATGGCATGTTCAACGAGTGTGGCAGAATCTTATTCAACTGGTGAAGAAGTTTATGAAGCTAGATGTTCCGCATGTCATGGTAAAGACTTTGAGGGTAGAGTTGGCCCTGCCTTAGATGCAGCAAGTCAATCAGCATCCATGCCGGATCCTTACTGGGTACAAACAATAACTAAAGGTAAAGGCTCAATGCCTGCACAAAGGCTTACTGATAATGAAGTAACAATGGTTATTGAGTATATTCGATCTAATCACTAATTCTCTCATTTACAATATTTAACTCTTTTAGAACATTAAGAGGTTTTTTTAAACCAGTTAAATCCTGTATTCTCCATTTCCAATTACCTTCTTGAGTTCCCGGTGAATTAAACCTCGCTTCTTTATCAAGTTCTAGTAAATCTTGAATAGTTGTGATTGCTAATTGACATGGAGATTCCCAAACAAGCGATATGAAATTCCAAATATCAGAGTCATATTTCGATTTTATATCTTTTTTATAATCATAAAATAACTGTAGTTGGATATCCTCAACCTCATTCAACCATTGCTTTACTGTAGGGCTATCGTGCGTGCCAGTGTAGACTGAAATATTATAATTCCAATGTTGAATATAGCAATATAGAAGTTGATATAGACACTCATTATATTTCACTTTTAAAATTTGGGAATGAAGTTGTTGTAGATTTTCAAGTTAGTTTTGATTTATGGAAACCTTACGAACCTAAATTTGAGATATATGGAACAGATTCATCGATTAAATTTGCTGATCCAAATAATTATAATGGAGACATTTCAATTTTTAATAAAAAAAATATCAGTGGGAGAATGTTTATTCCCCTTCAAATAAAAAAGATAATTATTACAGAGGTCTCGGAGTTATTCAAATGGCAAAAGATATTTCTCAAAACAATGTTAATAAAGATGATTTATACCTTCCATTTCATGTGCTCGAAGTTATGAGCTCATTAGACTCGTATGATCAAAACAATAAATGGGTTAAAATCAATAAACAATTTTGATATAAAAATTAGAGAAATTTGTTATTAATCATTAAAATCTTGATTAGTACTTTATAGGAGGTTATTTTGTCTAATTTACATGAATATTTAAAATCCCAGGAAAATTTAATTACAGATTCAGTTGATGGTAAAACACTTTTAGATTTTATTGATAGAAATGCAGAAGAGTATCCAGACTATCCCGCATTAAATACTCCAGCTAATAGTGAATACTCTGCTTGGGATTCAATATCGTGGTCAGAATATAGAGATGTATCAAAAAATTTAGCAGCAGGATTAATGTCTCTTGGACTAGGCCCAGGCGACACTGCATTTATTATGTCTAACAACACTAAAGAACATAACATTTCTGATCTAGGAATTGTGTATTGCGGAGCCACTCCGTCTACTTTATATAAACAATTAAAATCATCCCAAATTGAATATGTAGCAAACCTCATGGAAGCCAAAGTAGCAGTAGTAGGTGATGTTGAATTATTTGCAGAAGTAAATGCAGCAAAAGAACAGTGTCCAAAATTAGAAGCGATTGTGCTTATAGATGGTTATGAAGATAATAAAGAACTTGATTATGTTCATAGCTACCACGAGTTAGTTGAAAAAGGGAAAGAACTAAATCAAGAAGACAGCTCAAAATTAGATTCAGCTAGTGCTACTGTTACTCCAGATTCTCTAGCTTGTTTAATATTTACATCTGGAACAACTGGAAAGCCTAAAGGCGTAATGATTTCTCACAAAAACGTCTTATGGACAATTGAAAGTTTATTTGGTCAAATGATTCCTGCAACAAAATTTCCAAGGATTGTCTCTTACCTACCAATGGCACATATTGCTGCAAGAGCTGGAGACCATTATCAAGCTATTTACAGAGTTGGTCAGATATTTCCAGTTCCTGTATTAGAAGATATGAGAGATGCGCTTCCTACAATCAAGCCATCGGTATTTCTTGCTGTACCAAGAGTTTGGGAGAGATTTAAAGGTGGATTACAGGCAAGAATTGAAGAAAATCCTAAAAAGGACTTAATTGACAAAGCAATTAAGAATGGTTTAGAGAAAGTAGATTATGAACAAAGAGGTGAAAAAGTTCCTCTTGGCGTTAATTTAAAAGATAAAGTATTTGCAAAACTAGTCTTTTCTAAATTTAAAGAAGGACTTGGAATAATGAATACGGAATACTTTGTTACTGCTGCAGCACCTATGAATAAAGATGTTCATAGGTGGTTTCATGCAATAGGTATAGATATAACAGAAATATATGGCATGACAGAAGATACTGGACCTGCAACAATTGGTGTTCCAGGGAATGCTGCTGAATCTTTTTCAAAAAAATTAAAAGTTGATGGGCTTGAAGTTCCAAGCGTTCTAAATCCAATTGGAAAAGTTGGCATTCCAATAGCTGGAACCGAAGTAAAAGTATTAGATGATGGCGAGCTTTGCATTAAAGGAAACCACGTAGCACAGGGTTACTACAAATCTGAAGAGCAAACTAAGGAGACTTTCGATGAGGATGGTTGGCTTCATACCGGCGATTTAGCAGAAATTGACAATGATGGATTTGTAAAAATTATAGGTCGTAAAAAAGAAATTCTAATAACTTCAGCAGGAAAGAATATTGCCCCTGTTGAGATTGAAGATCTTGTGAAACCGCATCCTTTAATTGGTCAAGTTTGTGTAGTAGGAGATGGCAAAAAGTTCTTGTCAGCTCTTATTGTATTAGATGGTGACGGAGGTGCAGAGACATGGGCATCAGAAAATGGTATTGAGTACTCTCTTCAAGATATGGCTAAAAATGAAAAAGTGATACAAGCTGTTCAAGATCAAGTAGATGAAGCAAATTCTCAAGTTGCAAATGTTCAAGGTATTAAGAAATTTGTAATTTTAGATAAAGAATGGACTGACTCAAGCGGTGAATTAACACCAACTTTGAAATTGAAGAGAAACGTTATCGCTGAGATGTATAATGATGAGATTGAATCAATGTACGAAGGAATCGAATAATGTCACAAGTATCTTTTGAAAATAGGACAGTAGTAGTAACTGGTGCCGGTAACGGATTAGGCAAAGCATATGCTCTTGATTTAGGATCACGAGGCGCAAAAGTTGTTGTAAACGATCTAGGAGGCGCAGTAGATGGATCAGGCTCTGGCAGCACTCCAGCAGATGAAGTTGTTAACGAAATAATTGCAAATGGAGGAGAAGCTGTTGCCAATTATGATTCTGTTGCAACCAAAGAAGGTGGAGAGTCTATTGTACAAACTGCGATTGATAATTTTGGCACTGTTGATGCAGTTGTTAATAATGCAGGTATCTTGAGGGACAAAAGTTTTGCAAACATGTCTGAAGAAGAATTATCTTTGATTATAGATGTACATTTGAAAGGTACCTTTTTTGTTTCACAGCCTGCTTTTAAAGTGATGAAGGAAAACGCATATGGCAGAATTGTTAACGTAGCTTCACCTTCTGGACTATTTGGTAATTTTGGTCAATCAAACTATGGTGCAGCAAAAATGGGCATAGTAGGTTTAACAAACGTATTAGCTATTGAAGGGGCAAAATATAATATCAAAGTAAATGTAATTGCTCCAACAGCATACACAAGAATGACCGAGGCACTCCTTCCAGAAGATGTAGGTAAATTGTTCAGTGCAGACTTAGTTACACCAATGGTTTCATATCTAGCATCAGAGGTTTGTGAGCCAAGCCATGAAATCTTTGGAGTTGCTGCTGGTCGTTTTGCTCGTATTGGAATTATTACCCATAAAGGTTATGTAAATACAGGTGCATCCGCCGAAGACATAGCTGACAATATTGAAGAAATCAGAAATATTGAAAATGGCACATACCCTCTTAGTAATGAGGATGAGCTAATGATCATTCAGCAAGCCATACAGGGTAATCAATAAGATAAATTTGATGTATAATTTTCTATGGTAAAAACTGAAACTAAACACTCTGATGCAGAACAACTGGTAAGAAGTAAGTTAGATGAACTAATTCAATTCAGAAGCCAAACAGATGACATTAAAGAATTTTGGGGTAAGCAATTCGATCTTGGGCTTGCTTGGGTTCAATTTCCAGAAGGCGCTGGCGGATTAGGGTTAAATCCAAAGTATCAACTAATAATTACAGAAACTTTAAGAAATGAAGGGATTTCTCAACAAAACAGAGTTGCAAACATTCTTGGTATAGGAATGGGCGCACCAACTATTGTTGAGTATGGCACTCCAGAACAAATTCAAACATACTTAAGACCAATGTTCACTACTGAAGAAATATGGTGCCAATTATTTTCAGAGCCAGGTTCAGGCTCAGATTTGGCAAGTTTGTCAACTAAAGCGGTAGATGATGGTGATGGATTTATTGTAAACGGTCAAAAAGTTTGGACAACACTAGGACACTTAGCTAAGTGGGGTTTAATAGTTACTAGGACAGACCCCGATGTTCCAAAGCACAGGGGACTAACATTTTTTATAGTTGATATGGAGTCCGACGGTGTAGATGTAAGGCCTCTTCGACAGATTACTGGTGAAGCAGAATTTAATGAAGTTTATTTTACAGATGTTAAGATTCCAAAAGAAAATATTCTTGGCAGCCTTGGAGATGGTTGGAGAGTCTCACTTGCAATATTAATGAATGAGAGAGTTGCAATAGGTGGAAATGTTCGTGAAAGAGGAAGTGGTGCACCTGGTCATTTAGTTCAACTTTGGAATGATAAAGAACTTGATGATCCAGTTTCAAGAGATAAATTAATAAAATTATGGATTGAACAGGAAGCAGTGAGATTAACAAATGTTAGAGCATTTGAAAATAGAGAAAAAGGCACACCTGGTCCAGAAGGCTCTACTAGTAAATTATATGAAGCTGAAATCAATAAAGCATCATATGAGTTTGGTATGGAAATGCTTGGCAATGATGCTTTGCTATTCCCAAGAGGTTACGATTTGACCCAACCCGAATTAAATTTTGAAAATGAGACTTTTGGTTTCACAGATACTCAGAGTTTATTTCTAAGGTCTAGAGCTAATTCAATAGAGGGCGGTACATCTGAAATAATGAGAAATATTATTGCTGAAAGGGTTTTAGGGCTTCCTAGTGAACCAAAACTAGACAAAGATAAAGCTTGGAAAGATATTCCAAGGTCTTAATAAATTACGCTAAATAGACCTTCATTACAACGTATCATTATTTGATTTTCTACCGATTCATTTCTTAGCGTTTTAGAACTACCAGCTTCAATATTTTCTTCATTTAAGTTCCACTTAGCTCCTGATATAGTTAATGAATTCAGACTTGTTATTGGTACGACACTAAATTTTGAACCTTCAT
>Ga0255777_10004343_pt1 | contig 11744 bp, 10 predicted proteins | sample 101ome_15_FD_179975 | JGI IMG/M metagenome (GOLD analysis project Ga0255777, IMG submission 179975) | Coastal salt marsh microbial communities from the Groves Creek Marsh, Skidaway Island, Georgia - 101402AT metaG (version 2) | ecosystem: Environmental > Aquatic > Marine > Intertidal zone >...
GGTCGTCTTCGGGAATGATGCCGCCGCCGAACACAACGACATCCTCCAGACCTGCTTCGATCAGTTTCTGGCAGACTTGGGGGAAGAGGTGGGCATGAGCGCCAGAAAGGGACGAGAGCCCCAGGAACCGAGCGTCCTCGTCCCGCACCGTATCGACGATTTGCTGCGATGTCCGGCGAAGGCCGGTGTAGATCACTTCGTGACCTGCGTCGCGAAGGGCGCGTGCCACCACCTTGGCTCCTCGGTCGTGGCCGTCGAGTCCCGGCTTGGCCACCACGATGCGCAACGGTTGGTCCATGGCCACAGGACGGAGCGCCTCCCTATCAACGCACCCCTCGGCGCCCGATGTGGACGCTCAATCGGCCTTGAACGCAGTCCTGCGGATAGGAACGCATAAGGGCGGCGTTCAGACAAGGTGTTCCGGGGAACACCATGTCCAGCACAGAGGAGCGCCTCAAAGACCTGCGCAACCGGAAGTCCCGCAGTGAGGCTGGCGGTGGCCAAGCGCGTGTTGAAGCTCAACACAACCGCGGGAAACTCACGGCCCGTGAGCGGTTGGAACTGCTCCTCGACGACGGGACATTTCAGGAAATCGACGCCTTGGTGGAGCACCGCTGCCGAGACTTTGACATGGACAAGAACGTGATCCCAGGCGACGGGGTGGTGACGGGTCACGGCACCATCAACGGACGTGAGGTCTTTGCGTTCGCCCAAGATTTCACGGTGTACGGTGGCTCCCTGGGCGAGATGCACGGTCTCAAAATTTGCAAGGTGCTCGATATGGCCCTCAAGACCGGTCGACCCGTCATCGGCATGAACGACTCAGGTGGGGCGCGAATCCAGGAGGGTGTTGCTTCGCTGGGATCCTACGCTGAAATTTTCTTCCGAAACGTCCGTGCGTCCGGTGTGGTCCCTCAGATTTCCGTCATCATGGGGCCCTGCGCCGGTGGTGCGGTGTATTCACCGGCCATCACGGACTTCGTCATCATGGTGGATCAAACCGCTCACATGTTCATCACCGGTCCTGAGGTCATCAAAACGGTCACCAACGAAGTGGTGAGCTTCGAAGACCTGGGAGGCGCCTTTACCCACGGTTCGAAATCCGGGGTGTCGCATTTCACCGCCTCCGACGATGAGCATGCCATCCAATTGGCCCGGGATCTGACGGATCTGCTGCCGCAAAACAACCTCGAACGACCGCCTCTTAAGTCGACCTCTGACAGCAAAGACCGTGTGTGCGATGCGCTCGATTCGGTCATTCCCGATGACCCGTCCAAACCTTACGATGTGGTCGATGTCATCACCGAGGTGCTCGACGACGGTGGATTCCTCGAGGTTCAATCGGAATGGGCGCAAAACATTGTCATTGGGTTCGGCCACCTGGGCGGGCAAACCGTGGGCGTGGTGGCCAACCAACCCAAGGTGCTCGCTGGATGCCTCGACATCGACGCCAGCGACAAAGCGGCTCGCTTTGTTCGGTTCTGCGATGCGTTCAACATCCCGTTGCTGACGTTTGAGGACGTGCCTGGCTTCCTTCCTGGCACCAATCAGGAGTGGGGTGGCATCATTCGCCACGGAGCCAAACTGCTGTACGCCTTCGCCGAAGCCACCGTGCCCAAACTTACGGTGGTGATGCGGAAAGCTTACGGCGGTGCTTACGACGTGATGTCCAGCAAACACATTCGAGGCGATTACAACGTCGCCTGGCCCTCGGCTGAGTTGGCGGTCATGGGCGCCGACGGGGCGGTGGAGATTATCCATCGCCGTCGCATCGCATCGGCGCGCAACCCCGAGGAGGAGCGTGTTCGTTTGACGGAGGATTTCAAGGAGAAATTCGCCAACCCCTACAAGGCGGCGGCCATGGGTTACCTTGACGATGTGATCGAACCCAACCAAACGCGTCAGCGGTTGTGCCGTGCCTTGGACATGCTGTTGGACAAAGAGGAATTGAGGCCTGCTCGAAAGCACGGCAACATTCCGTTGTGAGGTGAGGGCATGTCGGCGGACGATGAACGACGAACGGCGGCCATTGTGGCCGTTTTGATGCAGATGCGCTCTCACAGCGAAGACGAATCGGCTCGCGCACGCCAACCCGGCGCGCCCTGGTCGCAGGACCACCGTCGCACGATGGTTGGTCAAGCATCGCTGATGCACGCTCGAGCCTCGCGCTCGCCTTGGAGGTGAACGAATGACGGAACAACACACGGTGAAGGTCAACGGCACGGAATACACGGTGGATCTTGAAACCGACGGGACGATCTGGAAGGCGACCGTGGACGGTCAGGTGTTCGAGATCGAAGTGCCCAATGCTGCACCCGCTGCCAAGGCGAAACGCTCAGGGGGGCGAAAGAAGAAGAAGTCTGGCACCGTTTCGGCCAACATCCCCGGCAAAGTGGTCACCGTCGAGGTGGAGGAAGGCCAACAGGTCACGGAAGGACAAGTCGTACTCATTCTTGAGGCCATGAAGATGCAGAACGAGATACAAGCACCCGTGACCGGTACGGTGATCTCCGTCCAATGCTCGGAAGGCGAAGCCATTGAAGCCAACGTGCCTTTGGTGGTCATTGAGCCCGAGCCTTCGCCCGATGATGACGCTTGAGCAAGAGTTCATTAGTTGTGGACCCGAGTGTCAAACATGAGCGACGGCCCAGCCTGCGACCTTCCTGGATGCGATGATGAGGGGACCATCGTCTCTCGTTTGTCCCCCGAAGGTTTTCTTGTCGCCACCGGTAAGAAGGCCTATTCGTTCCGCGAAGCCTACCGACGGTTCCACTATTGCCAAGCGCACCACGATGAACTCATGGGGGGCGTTTGGTCCCGTGTCCGTCAACCCGACGACAAGGGGGACGGCCATGTCGCTCCCACCGCCATTTAGCGAGAGGTATCATATACCATCGGAAAACCTTCCCAATCATGAGCGGCGAAGCCTCTTCCCGTATCCACAGCCTGTCCTTGACCTTCATGCTCTTGTTGTCGTTGGTGGCCACGGCCATGACGCCTTCCGTGAGTGCGGTTGGGGCGAACCAAAACGACTTGAACTCTGGCGGCGACCTGCCCGACAACACCAGCGTGAGCATCACGAACTACATCTTCTCGGGCTCCTATTCAGGCACCGGTGAACTGACGTGGGGTGACGACAACGATATCATCCGCGTGGCGTTGAATTCCAACCAGGGCTTATCCGCCAGCCTTTCGTTCCCGTCCACAACCACGTTCAACAACAGCACCACGGTCACGAACGACTTTGACCTCACCTTTTTGGACAGCAATCAAAATTTCTTGGGCGAGTCCCTGTTCGGTAACCCGGAGACCCTGACAACCAACACCACCGGCGGTGCAGGTGCAATGGTTTACATCGACATTTCGAGGTATTCAGGTTCGGGGAGTTGGTCCCTCACGCTTTACAAATTCACCGTGTCGAACGGCACGGGCGGCACCGGTGGCGGTGGTGGGAACTTCACTTCCGTGGTGAACTGTTCCGGCAACAGCACGTTGACGCCTGACCCGTTGGAGCCCAACGACAGCACGGCAACGGCGACGTCGGCCTCGTTGTTACCCATGATTTGCACCGGCCTTTCGCTCGATTCGAGTTCAGACGTGGATTACTTTGAGATCGACACCATTGCCGGTGTCACCTATTACGTCAACGTCACCTTCATCGACGCCAACGGGGACATCGATGTCGGATGGGACGATGCAGGGGGCAGTTTCCTCGACAGTTCCACCAGCACGTCCAACAATGAATCCATGTCGCACACGGCCACCGTCAACCAAACCACCTACGTCGACGTGTACGGGTACATCGGGGCCACCAACACCTACGACATCGAAATCACCACCGACAACCCCGGTGGTGGCCAAACGGCTGAGGTGGTCAACATCGTTCTGCACAACGCCACGCACGCCACGCTCGAGTTCGCCGGTCTGACCGCAGGAACGAACTACGGTTACAATCACACCTACGGTCAAGTGTTCTACGATGATTCGACGAGTTGGGCCACATCAACCACGGGGTCCTTCACCGCCTCCAACACCACGCACAGCGTCAACATCTCATTCATGCCGGACATGGACGAGTCGACGCTGACCGTCGCTGCCACGCTGTTTGGCCCGGGGGGTGCACCTCAAAACAGCGACACGGCTGAACTGTACATCGAAAACGTCGAGGCGATGAGCACATCTTCCACCACAGGGACGATTGAGCTGACCAACCTGTCCACATCCACCACCTACGACGTGCGGTGGATGGTCCTCAACTACGACACGTTCCTCGACAACGTGACGGTGTCGAACAATCCCTACGACGCCATCAACGTCTCCATGCACGACAGCGACCTGTGGACGCTCGCACCAACAGCATCCTCGGCCACCTACCAAATCAACTGGTCCAACCCCCTGTCGTTGGATGAACACCTGCTGTTCGCCAGTCTGTCCGTCAACGGAACGATGGTCGACGTGGTCACCAACGAAAACGTGACCGGCGGCCATTTCGACGCCTTCTTCCCGCAGCTGCCCAGTTTGCTGATCGATTCGTATTCGGCCAGTTCAACCGCAGCCTCCAACAATGTGCGTGCGAAAGGCCTCGACCTGGTCGTGAGCGACACGTATCGCTACCAGTACGCCGTCACCGACGCCGGTGGAGCGGTCCTCGCTTCGTCCTCGGTGACCGCCTTCACGGCCACCTCGCAAAACATGTCCCTGCCGATGTTCAACTACACGACCCCCACCACCTCCGGTACCTACTGCGTGGTCATTGACCTCTACACCAACAGCATGCAACAGCTCCCGGGTGACGATGCCTGCTTCCAGTTGGTGTTTGACGACGACAACGACGGTGTTGCCAACGAGGTCGACCTCTGCAACAACACCGCACCCTCTACTCCGGTCGATGCCAACGGCTGTGCGCTCTCGCAGAAAGACACCGACGGCGATGGGTACAACGATGCTGTCGACGATTTCCCCAACGACAGCACCCAATGGTCCGATATGGACGGTGACGGTTACGGTGACAATGCATCGGGCAACATGGCCGACGCCTTCCCCACCGACAACTCGCAGTGGAGCGACGCAGACGGCGACGGGTACGGTGACAACGCCACCGGCAACGCCCCCGACGCTTTCCCACAGGACGCCACACAATGGTCGGACGCCGACGGCGACGGCTACGGCGACAACCCCAACGGCAACTACCCCGACCTTTGGCCGGCAGACGGCACCCAGTGGGAGGACATGGATGGAGACGGCTACGGTGACAACCCTGCTGGAACCAACGGGGATGCCTTCCCCACGGACGCCACGCAATGGAGCGATGTCGACGGCGATGGGTACGGTGACAACGCCACCGGCACGGATCCCGATGCCTTCCCCAACGACAACACCCAGTGGCACGACACGGACGGCGATGGCTACGGCGACAACCCCAACGGCAACAACGGTGACAAGTTCCCCAACGACGTCAGCCAGTGGTTCGACGCCGACGGCGACGGCTACGGTGACAACCAAGCCGGCACGGACCCCGATGCGTTTCCCAACGATTCCACCCAGTGGGCCGACGGTGACGGCGACGGTTACGGCGACAACGCCGCAGGCCTGAACGCCGATGCATTCCCGGCCGACCCGACCCAATGGTTTGACGCCGATGGCGACGGTTACGGCGACAACGCCAACGGCAATGCGCCCGACCGCTGCCTCAACACGCCGCCCGGTGAAGCCGTGGACAGCGAAGGTTGCTCCGCCTCCCAACTCGATGCCGACATGGACGGTGTCAGCGATCGCAACGATGCCTGCCCCGACACACCGGCCGGTGAAACGGTGGATGCTGTTGGATGCTCGGGAAGTCAGGAGGACGCCGACAACGACGGCGTGATGGACGCGTTCGATGCCTGTCCCAGCACCACGTTGGGGAGCACCGTTGACGCTGCTGGTTGTGCGCTGTATCAATTGGACACCGACGGTGACACCATCACGGACAACATCGACCAGTGCCCCACCACCACGGCTGGAAGCATCGTCAACGGCGTGGGCTGCGCTGCCGACGAACGGGACACCGACGGTGATGGAGTCAACGATGCGAACGACGTCTGCGACGGGACCTCGATGAGCGAGACACCCGATGCCGTTGGATGCTCGCCCTCGCAGAAGGACACCGACGGTGATTTGGTGAACGATTTGCTCGATCAGTGCCCCGGCACCGCCAACGGTGCCGAAGTGGACCTGACCGGTTGCGCCAGTACGCAACTGGATGACGACAATGACGGGATTCCCAACAGCGACGACCTGTGCCGCATCACGCCAACCGGCGAACAAGCCGATCAAGTCGGCTGTTCCGCCTCGCAAAAGGACGAGGACAACGACGACATCGACAATGCACGTGACCTGTGCCCCGATACGCTCGCCGGTGACTCGGTGGACCTCGACGGCTGTGCTGACCGGCAAAAGGACACCGATGGCGACGGTGTCAAGGATCACCTTGACGCTTGCATCAATACGGCCGAAGGCGAATTGGTCGACGACGAAGGATGTGCACTGTCGCAGAAGGATTCCGACGGCGACGGTGTCAACGACGCAGAGGACGCCTTCAAGTTCGATGCCAACGAATCGGTGGATACTGACGGTGACGGCGTGGCCGACCGATACGATGCGTTCCCTGAAGACCCCACACAATCCCTGGCGGTGGTGGAGGAAGGCGGAAGCGGCATGATGTACGGGCTCATCGCTTTGGTCGTCATGGCCCTCATTGGTGGTGCAGGCTTCACGGTGATGCGGAAGCAGAACACCGACCCCATGTCGGCCTTCGCCGAAGCCACCAACGCCATGGATGCCGTCACCGAGATGCACATGGCTGCGTCGGATAAGGCGTTGCCCTCGCTCGATGCCACCACGCAACAGCCTCAGCAATGGGAAGAAAACGGAGTGCACTGGTCCAAGGATGCCGATGGCAACCTGTCGTACTTCGACAGCGGTGCCCAAGCATGGATGCCGTTTGAACAGTGAAGGCTGAGGTCGAACGACGAACGGCATGGCTTGATTCGGCGTGCAGTCGCCACTCGTAAGGCCCTGATGCGGTCATCACACCGTCCCGTCGCGGGTACGAGTGCTGCTGCAATTGGTTCAATGTTTCAGATACGGTGGATGTCCCGGGATAGGATTCAAGAACGCCTCGTCCCAGTTAGCCATGTGTCCACTCGAAACCCGCTGTTATGGCTCATCCTGCTGATGTTGCTGTTGCCAACCGCCCATGCGGACGGGGACGACGACGAGGAGGATGATGATGACGCCACGGTGTTGGGCCTTGATGCCGAAGGGTTGGGTGAGGCAGCGAAGGTGTTGCTGATTGCCACATTGGCTATCGTGGTGTGGCGCCCAGCGTTCAAATGGTTGAGAAAAAACGGTGCTGATTTGTTCAATCAGGAACCTCGCCCCTTCAAACAGCGCTTGAGCAAGGTGAACCGGTGGTACATGCGGGCCCACAATTGGGTGGGTTTTGGTGCTGCCTTGCTGGGGACCGTCCACGGCTGGGTGTTGGAATGGCACTGGACCTTGTGGGCCGGTACGGGAGCGATGTGGGTCGTGGTGCTGTCCGGTGCAGCGATGACCTGGGGCAAGTCACCGCGTTTTGTCAAACGCAACGCACGCTTGCTCCACATCTCACGATCGTTGTCCATCGTCGCCGTGGTCTTGCTTTTGATCGGCCATGGGTTGGTGGACTGAGCCTGTGTACCGAGCGTTCAAATGCTCCTGTTTCAACCGCAAGGTCATGACAACCCTGCACCGTTCGCTCCTCATGGTGTTGCTGTGTGGGTTGGCTCCCTTCGCAGGGTGTTTGACGTCATCCTCCGAACCCTCTGCGCTTGAGGATCCACCAGAGGTGGAAACCGTTTCATGCGACGGCCCGGACTACCCTGAATGGAACCTGTCCTGTGCCTTCCCGTCGTTCAACCTGACCGACGACACCGGGGTGGCACACAACTTGTCCTCCTCCAACGGCACTGGGCGTTGGGTGGCTTACCTTTCGGCGTACTGGTGCACCCATTGCAAACCCACCTTGGATGCGTTGGACGTTGCCGTGCCCGACGGTCAACTTCTGGTGTTCAACAAGGACGATTCGGACGACAACATGACCGCTTGGAAGGATCACATGGAAGATGAACTCAACCGCACCATCAACCGTCCGTTCATCCACGCACCTTGGCTCGGCTCGGCGATGCAGGTGCAAGGCATACCGCACGTGGTTCTGGTCGAGAACGGCACCGTGTTGGCGGTTCGCATCGGTTTGTGGGACGACCCCGAGTCCATTCAAGCATGGATGGGGGCAGAATCACCTGTCTCTGGGTACAGCGCACAATTGGATTGAGTTGCACCAGGCCAGCTGGTGGTTCACCATGGATGGCGAAGTGGGCTGCGTGGCACTCACGTCAACACTTCGAGTAGACGGTCCTGCTCTGCTGCCATCCGCAATTCCATAGCAATTCGCCGGCCACTTGACATCGGTTTTCGCCACAGCGCATTTCCGTAAGGGTGGCCAACACTCACGTGGACGTTGGTGCCTCCACCGAGGCGGGGGGCGACGTCGTAGATGTAGTAGTTCATGTCCTTGTCAATGCAGGTTTGCAAGCAGAAGGGGCCGATGATACCAGGATCGTAGTGCTCTTTGCTGGCCTTGATGAAGCGTTCGCCCAACTCAAACGCTTTTTCCAGCAGGGATTCACGGATCGTGGCGGTGTTGTGGCCCACGACGGTCATCTCTGGGATTTGCTGATGAATGGGCATGGTCATCTGCTGCGGTGCAGGAAGGCGAACATGGCCGTCCAAGGAGGATTCAAAGCGCCAATCCACGCCGAGTAACTCCAGGCGCTCGCCTTCTTCGGCCAGCGGGCTGTAGAAGAAGTTCAGGTTGAACACGGGGCCAATGACGTAGCGTTCGATGCGGGCGCCGTCGAGGGAGGCTTGGTCAATGACACCTTCTGCCAACAACGCGGCGGATTTGTCCTGATATTCTTTGAACGAGGCGCAGGTGAAGAACCCACGTTCCAGTTTTTTCTGAGCGTGGTGCAGCTTCACGATCACCAAACAATCGATGTCTTCGGGCCGGTCGATCTTCTCGGGGTAGGGGAGGCCGGCCTTTTCGAGGATCCAGTAGTAATCCTGTTCCTCGGTGCGCTCTTCCATGCGGAGCATGTTCCGGGATCCGAACATGGGAATGCGAAAATGTTCCTCAATGTCCGTGATGTTGGAGTAGGAGGTGAACGAGCGGTTGGGGATGTAAATGACGTTGCGCTTCCGCATCTCTTCCTGCATGCTTGGGGCCATCACGTCGTTGAACTCCTTCATCACGATGGCCTTGTCCACCATCCCACGGCGAACACGGCCGGAGTGGCTTCGGTGGGTTTTGAAGTAATTCGCATAGGTTTTGTGACGACCTTCCTTGCAGTACGCCACGGTGGGAAAGCCCTCCTCAATGGCGCCATCGCAGATGTCCAACGCCGAGTGTGAGGCCGTCATGCCGATGCGAAGTTTCAGACGGTCGTATTCTTCAACCAAGGCGGCGATGTCGTCTTGCCCAATCATGGAAATTCACGTCCAATGCTGGCTGTGCGTTGAGGTTCTTGATGTGTTCCCTCGGTTCCATTCAGTCAAACCGTTGGAGCTGCATCAGTTCCTCGGTGGACAGGGTGCCACCGGAGAGCAATTTTGCCATCAAGTCCTGCGTTTCTTCGCTGGAGGATTGGCGCTGACCACCGCCCTCGCTGGCGCCACGCATGGCACGGAGGATGTCTTGAATGGAGTGCAGGCATCGAAGCGAGACGATGTAGAGGCTGTGCTCTTTGTCAGCTTCCTTCTTTGAGGTGCGCAACCGGCGGTGAGCGGCCTCGGCCTTTTCACGCTGCTTGTCGACCTCGGAGTTCCACTCGATCATCAAATCGTGTGCGCTTTGAGCAGCATCGGCAGCTTCCTTCACGGCCGTGTGGGCGGCCTCTTGGTCGGCCATGGCTTGACGAAGGGCTTCGTTGCCCTCGCCCTCGGTCATGGAGGATTGCTCTTCCTTGAGTTTCTTCAACGTCGCACTGAGTTCTTTCATCCGCTTGAAGTACTTCGTTTCGTTTTTTCCGGTGTGCTTGCCTTGTTCGAATTCCCGTTCCAAGCGCTGCATGGTTCGGGTCACGGATTGAACGGTGTCGGGGCGAATGGGGCGACCGCGTCGGTCAAATTGCTGGGGTTGCTCAGGCTGGTTGGCGCGAGAGTCTTCTTTGGCGTCTCGAACGCGCTGGTTAGCTTCTTCCCGCACCTTCTTCTTTTCACGAACCATTTCGTTCATTTGGTCACGGAGATCGCGTTGTTCACGCACCTGGACGATGAGTTCCCGAACTTCGTTGTTGAGTTCGTTTCGTGTGGTGGTGTACTCCTTGGTTTTGGCGTTCCAGTCGTCTCGGATTTCACGGTGATGGGTGGCCTTTTTGTCCACCATTTTACGTCGTTCTTCGAGAAGACCTTTGAGTTCCGTCATCGTACATCGCACCTGTTCGGGGAGGAATCCCTTCCTCCCGCAACGCAGGCCAACGACCACCCCCATTTAACCCTCATGGGGGGTCCCGGCGGCGGCCGGTGTCCCGAATTGCTTCAAGCGTCGCCTCATAGAGGGTGTAAAGAGCACCAAGGTTGACTTCTTGCGCCGCATGGACGAGCAGCACACCCAGCGGTGCGGTGCCCACCACCACCACGCCGCGTTCAAACACCATGGTGATGCGTTCACCCCCTCGCTCCTTGCACAAGCGGGACCATCGCAACCGCTGTGCCTCGCTGTTGGTGCCGTCCGATGACGTGGTGTGAATCAGAAACCCATCGGTGTCCAACAACGTGACCGAGCGAACCGCTCGCATTTCGGCGAGAGGTCGGAGCAGGCGGTCAAACACGGTGTCCACCCCCGCACTGCGCATCATGGTCTTTTCCATGACCAATGCGCAAGGGTCCTCGCATCATGTAGCCAGGGCCCGATGCATAGTAGCCGATCAGCGAATCATGAACGGCTAACCCACGTTGGGTGTAGAACGATTGAGCCCGTGTGTTCGCTGCTTTCACCTCGAGCTGGACACGGTCGAACCCAGCCTCGATGGCGTGCCGTACGAAGCGGGACCAAGCCAAGGTGCCGTACCCCTTGCCCTGGTGGCGGCGATGAACCACGAACGCTGCCACGCGCACGATGTCGTCCATGAACGGCGTGGCCCAAAACACACCCTCGATGGGGGGCTGTTCCACATCAAGGTCGACGAGTTTCATGTTCCCGCCCCATGCTGGGATGGGGAGTTGTCGAACCGATGTTTCAGCGTACTGTTCACCGGTTTCTTCCAGAAACAACGTCAGGACATCTTGACAATCCTGTTGGGATAAGTGACGCGGTTCTTCGCAAGGCACCCAAGCCATCGATGGCAAGGTATCACGCCTCCGTCGGTTCCGTTAAATCCGTTGGGTCGGGATCTTTGAACAAACTGCTGTGCTCCAACATGGCATGCATCTCATCCATAGAGATGGGTTGACCTGCACGGAACCGTTCCATCAGCGATTCGGATGCGGCCACGGAAACGGTGGGGCGGGATGGCGAATTGGAGCGGGCCACTTCACGACGCATCGCCCGTGCGGCGCTGAAGGCTTCGTCCAACCGCCGTTGGATGCCTTGTTCTTCTCGATGGGCGCTGCGGTTGTGCTTGTTGAGCGCAGCCAGACCTTGTTGCAGCCGCTCGCGAGCGGTG
>Ga0255777_10004356_pt1 | contig 11724 bp, 27 predicted proteins | sample 101ome_15_FD_179975 | JGI IMG/M metagenome (GOLD analysis project Ga0255777, IMG submission 179975) | Coastal salt marsh microbial communities from the Groves Creek Marsh, Skidaway Island, Georgia - 101402AT metaG (version 2) | ecosystem: Environmental > Aquatic > Marine > Intertidal zone >...
TGCAAATATGCAGGCAGTATGTATAAAAAGAGAAGAGTAAACTATAAATATTTAGGAGTTATAGTATGATTGAATACATTAAAAATATGCACTGGAAATGCATTTATGGAACGGTCGCTTTGATTGTAATTGGTTTCTTATTAGGACAACTATATGCCTTGGCCTAGAAAGAATCGTCCGCGGCCAGGACGTCGTAAAATCGGATCAGCAAAACGTAAAGCTCGTCGAGCACGGAGATCAAAGAAATGAAACTACTAACCACCGCCGCAGTTATTGCACTGACAGCAACCGCGTCATTTGCAGAAACTTTTAGAGCGAAGATTACAAGTGTACAACCCAACTACGAGCTAGTTAATGTTGAATATATTGATCAACGTTGTAGTGATGTAGAAGTACCAATTTATAGTCAAGTTCAAGGCGGTGGTGCTTCAGGCGGTGATGTACTGGGTGGTATGATTATTGGCGCACTTCTTGGTAAAGGAGTCACTGGTAAAGATAATGGTGCTGCTGCAGGTGCAGTTTTAGGCGGAGTTATTGCTGCTGATAAAAAACAATCAAGACAAGTTATCAGTGGTTATAAAGTCGAACGTCAATGTTTTGATACTGTACAATACCGAAAAGAAAGAAAATTTATAAACAATCTGATTCATTTTGAATGGAATGGTGTTCAAGGTTCGGCATACACATATAACAATTATCGTGTAGGTCAAAGTATTCCTGTTACCGTAACTATACGAGCAAACTAATGTCAGATATGTTTGATTTTGGCTTTACTGCCGTAGACGAAGATGAATTGCAGGCAGTGCAGCAAACAGCTGCGCTTGCCAGCGATGCAGAACAATTAGCAACCACCACTCAAGAGAGATTAGATAAACTATATAACGCTATTATTCCATTGTTGAACAATTTAAAAAAGAACCCTGAAAAAGATTATATTCTTTGGCCTAATAGACTTGAAAAAGTAGAAGAGTTTGAAACTCATTTACAGGAGATTTACAAAGGATGATCTTATGGATCCAACATCAATATATGGAATGTTTACAGCATTAATTTTATTCTGTAACGTATTTAATGGCGAATGCAAAGCAGTGGCAAATTCAGAAATATATCCAACACTTGAACAATGTTTAACAAGTGTTGCAGAAGGTGTAGTTATTATTGAACGAGAACCTTCTCTTCAAATGCTAAAATACGAATGTTATGAATGGGTAACTGAAAAAGATTTAAAAGGTTTAGGATTTTAATCTTTTACGGTTTCTGGTATACAGTACGCACGAATTGGCGGCGATCTTGTATATGTGAAATTTAATTCTCTTGCCATATACGTGCAATCAGAAAGTTTTGCGAAATAGACTCGATCAGCTATTTCTTCGCCTAAACTTTGTATTATCAAAACAAAATATATGACGCCGAATTCTATCATTTTTTAACTTCCGGTATTCTCAATATTTTATGAGCAAACCATTTTAAAAAACGTTTTACAGTATTGACAATCCATTCATTAAAGAAATGTCGGATTAGTCGTACAATAATAAGAATTGGCGAGTAGATAACATCAAAGATTAAGAGTAGTAAATCTACCGTAATATCAATGATGCTATCTACGTTCCATAATTCTTTCAGTCGTTTTTTAAACCTATCGGTTATCGACGACAGTTTTCTTAGCAGATACATTTACTGAATTCTTGTTTGCTGTAATAGCTTCTTTACCATAGAAGGCTGCAACGATTGCTGCAACAGAAACAAAATAGACTGCGGCCATATCTCCTAGAATTTCTCCGGCCTGAGATAATCCTAACCATATCGCAAGTACAACTGAAAATGGATAGAGTAGCATTCCAAATAATGCAAACCATGCCATATTTCTCTGTGCGTCCTGTTTCTTATCTTCATTCTCCATATCAGAACGTAAGTCCTGAAGTTCAATCATACGTCTTTCCATTGCAATCTCTTCATCAGTTATAATGCCATCACCGTCACGATCTAAGTGTTCCCATTCAGAACCTGGTTCTAATGTTTTAGTGGCTGCCATTTTATTCTCCTACCATGCTCCTTGCGATATACCAATTAAATAGATGATAAAACCTATTACAGCTGATGCTACAGTCCCTAATGCAATACCAACTGTCCATTCAAGGATCATTTGTTTTCGTTCTTGGGCTTTATAAATTGCCTCTTTACGCTCTTTACGCATTTGAGCTTCAATGTTTACTATCTCATCCCAAGCTGAAGGACCATAAAACAAACTGATATGAGATCGTAACTCTTCTCTCATTTCTTTTGCTTTTTGTTTATGTCCCCATGTCTCCAATGCGGTTTGTTCTATTTGGCTTGACCCAAATATCTTTTTAAACATAGGTGGATTTTCGGCCTGCCTATGCGCGAAATCCAAATCTGACATTGCACCGGCCCATTGATTTAATGTTGAGCCCATGTCATGCAGATCTTTACCAACAGCAATAGCCTTCTTCAGACCATTGTATGCTGCAGTAGCACCAGCAATAGCTGTTACTGGATCGATCATCTCGATACCCTCTCCTTGTTCCTAAATCTATTTATAAATAAAAGGTAATTTAAAGGTATATTATGCTAAAGAAGAAACCCATCATATTTGCTACTGGTTGTTCATTTACAGATCCTGAGTTTTTTAGTCGTCATGAACATTTGCCTGATGAAAAAAGAGGCGGTTGGCCCGTGTGGCCTGAATTAATAAAGAACAAAATAGAAAAAGAAACTGGAATATCATACGAACTTATTAATTTGGCTAGATCAGGCGGATCTAATGATTGGGTATATAATACTTGTTTAGATACAATATCTAAATATGATCAAAGAGTAAAAATAATATTGATTGGTGGGACTGAATGGATGAGGTCTCACATTATACCTCCACAAAAAAATTACCAACCTTTTGCAAAGCTCGCCAGCTGGCACTATAACCCAAAATGGAAATGGTTAATTCCACAGCGTCAAGCAACAATGGAAATGTGGGCTCAATGGGCAACTACATTTGGCATACAAGAGGTAATATATCATAATCTGAGACATATGTACACATTGCTGCAAATATGTAATGATAAAAAAATAAAATTTATTTGGAATCAGCTTTTAAATCCTTTACCCGCTTATAATAATTTTAAAAGTGAAATACTAGAATATGGAATTCCGGAAGAAGAATTGAGAATTCGAAAGCGCGCTTTTGAAAAACAGTTTTTTGTAGATACTATTTTAAAAAGTCCTTATGCTAAACTTCTAGTAAAAAATAAAAAACAATTTTATGGATTTCCATGGGCACAGGGCAGTTATTGGGAGAATTATATTTGGGAAAGAAAGCCACCACTATTTGAAGCAATGGTTTTGCCTCCAACTATCATAGATAATAAAAAGGTAGGTGATGTTCACCCCAATGCGTTCGGTCATAAACACATTGCATTACAGATATGGGAAAGATATGGAAATTATTTGGTTAAGAATTAAAATATGGATAACTAGTTTTTTAAAAAAAGAAACTAACCATAATGATACGTACCTATATGAGGAAAACGAATGAAATTTGGCGATTTAGTAAAACCAGGAAAACAACAATTACAAGTTTGGCTAGATCTGTCTACTTTTTGTAATGCAGCATGCCCACAATGTCATCGTACCGATCCTAACGGACTAGATAAAGTTGGATGGCTACCGCTTGTAAAATGGTCGCTTGAAGATTTTAAAAGACAGTTTCCCCCTGGATCTATAAACGAAGTATCATTCTTTGAGATATGCGGTACATGGGGAGATCCCATGATGAGTAAAGATATTGGTAAAATTACAAAATACATAATAGACAATTCTAATGCTGTTGTTCATATCAATACAAATGGCGGAATACGAACTCCGGAATTTTATGAAGATTTAGGAAATTATTGTGGAGAACGATTAGTAATATATTTTTGTGTTGATGGAATTAATAATGAAATGCATCAAAAATATCGTAGAGGTATTGATTTAGATCTTGTTCTAGAAAACATGGAAGCGCTTTCATCCACTAAGGCTATTGCAAGAGGATTTACTGTAATATTTAAACACAACCAAGATTATATTGGGGATATAGAAAATCTTTGTAAAATGTACGGTGCTCAAACTGTACATATAATTAAATCTGATAGATTTATCCGCCAAAATACATTTGAGTTTATTAATGAAGAAGGTAATAAAGAAGTATTAGAAGAAGTGACAAAAGATATAAATCATCTTATAAAAAATCCATGGATAGATACCGCTGCAAAAAATATTATAAACAGACCTAATCTACCTAAAGAATATCAAAAAAAGCTAAACGATCAAAAAGACAAGGTAAATACTTATGTCAGATAAAAAACCAAAAGTTGTGTGTAGATGGTTGGCTATGAAAAAGATATTGGTAAATCCGGACGGTCAAGTTCTTCCATGTTGTTATATGGCTAATCCTGCTTATGTAAATCAGGTTACAAAGACTTCAGGCACTCCTGGTGGGAGACAATTCAACAATAACCCTACACTAAAAAAATATATGGATAATAAAGAAGAATATAACTTAAATCACAAAACATTAGAAGAAATTCTTACAACAGAGTGGTTTAATAAAGATCTCCCAGAATCTTGGAAAGAATATTCAACAATTCCTACAATGTGTCAAACGTTTTGTGATAATAGAATAAATGACGATAATTAATTATAGCGATCCGTTTATTTTATGGGCGAGTGCAAGAACTGCTTCTTCAGCATTTTTCTATGAATATGCAGCGAGAAATAATTCTAAAGTCATGCCTATGAACCATGAACCTTTAAATTTGCATGGTGTAAGAAGTAATAAATTACCGCCTAAAGGAATATTAGGAGTTGTTTCTTCAGGATATTCTTTTAAATGCATGATAAACAAAGAAACCTTTGCCAAACACGGTCGCGTAGGGTGGGAGTTACAAAAACTTAAAGCCGCTCTACCAGTTATGGACTATAGGCATATTATAATTCACAGAAAAGATCTTTATGCTAGACAAAAATCATATGTATTTTCACAAACAAATAATATATGGTCTAAAAGAGATGTTGAGTCAAAAGACTTTAATGGTTGGATGAATTTATCTCAAAAAGAATTCCGCTGGAAAGAAGAACATGCCATAGAATTTGAGAAAGAAGTTTTAGATAGAACTGTGGAAATGATTAAAATATTTGAAGAATACGATCTTCCTTATCAAATTATAGAATTTGAAGAAGCATGTAAATATATAGGTAAAGATACTTCACAGGGAACAAAACAATATTATGGAGAATGGGAATCTTCTTTAGTTAAAGAAGAGATACTTAAATTAAAAGATCATGAATTTTACAAAAATTATGCGACCTAATGCATCTGCATTTCCAGACAAGCACTATGAGGCTCTTAAGCAATTAGAAAGTATTGATCATCCCCTTATACCAAAATTATACGAATATGATGACGTTTCTTATGAATGTGAATATATTGATGGAGAAGATCTTGAGACATATATTCAAAAGACCGGAGATATAGATTTCGCATATTCAGTTTTAGAGAGCATTAATGATTTACTTCAAAAACTAAGTAAAATAGAATTTGGAGATTTAAAATTATCTGCAGAAGATATACATTCTAAAAACATATTAGTTTCTAATGGTAAGCCATATTTAATAGATTTAGATCAAATAGGATGGTGGCATCCGTATACTATATTTAAAATTATAATGACTACTAATATGAATATATGTAATACTTTACAAACTTCTTTACTCCTATATGACTCTAAATATCATATTCAAATATTATCTGATAAGATACACGAAAAGAATGAAGAAATATTTGAAAATGGCGTACGACATGGGTTTTGGAATGTGAATGATGTAAGTGAAATAAAAGAACAATATGAAAAATATAAATGAATTCTTAATATCTAACGCTCTTGCGAGTGCATGGCGACAATATCATTATATGAATCATTTAAGTATCAATAATGCAATTATTCATTGTGAAAATATAGAACAATCTGTATTATTTTGGAAGGCGTTTAAACACTTTTTTAAAACTAATGTAGAACCAAAAGAGTTTACATTTGCTGCTGATGAGAAGTGGGAAAATAAAAATAATTATTGGGATTCTACTAAAGATTACAAATACGATTTATTTAAATCATATACAAAACACTTTCCAGATAAAACTTATAATATAGCATATTCTATTATTGATAAAGAAGGTTCTGCCGTTACTAATTATGGCCGAACAAAAGGAATATTTCCAGAAGTTAAAAAGCAAATAATTAAAAATTTAAATGGAATAGATTTAGGAGACAGCCGTAATTTTATATCGGCAAAGGTTCTTATTGAAAAAATAGAGATACTTGCGGCCTCAAAAATATATATGGGTTCTCCGTGCTCATGGGGAAGAATTGCTCCTTATTTTAATACTTCTTGTGTTTTTTTAGCGGATCATTACTAATGATTTATATAGGTTGGGATAGTAAAGAAGATGCTGCATATCAAGCGTGTAAAAAATCATTACAATTGCATTCAAGCATACCATTAAATATTATTCCAATTAAACAGCAAGAGCTAAGACAAAAAAATATATACACGAGAAAAATAGATCCTCTTTCTAGTACGGAATTTACATTTACAAGATTTCTGGTTCCACAATTAAATAATTGGACTGGATGGGCATTATACATTGATTGCGATTTTTTATTTTTAGATGACGTTAAAAAATTATTTGATCAAGTAGATAATCGTTATGCTATTATGTGTGCACAACATAACTACGAACCAACTTCAAAAATAAAAATGAACGGAAAATATCAATACATTTATCCAAGAAAAAATTGGTCTAGCGCAATATTATTTAATTGTGGCCATCCTGCTCATAAGAAAATTGACGTAAATGATCAAACTAAAGATGGCAAGTGGTTTCATAGATTTAGTTGGTTAGATGATTCAGAGATTGGTAAGATTAGTCATGAATGGAATTGGTTAGTAAATTGGTACCAAGAACCAAAAGATGGTAGTCCAAAAGCATTACATTATACAGAAGGTGGACCTTGGTTTGAGGAATATAAAGATTGTGAATATTCTGAAGAATATAAAAAAATTCTAAGTTATTGATTTTAAACAAAACAAAAACGTGTACATATGTGTTTTAATAGTGTAGGATGGTTATATCAAATAAGGAGATAACCATGAAAAACTTCACCGTATATCAGCTACAAGGTTCAGACTTCCGCGATGAGCGTTTTAAACTAGGTTTTGGTAAAGATCCAAAAGCTTTGGCAGAAAAACTTTTCAATGATTTCTCATATACACTTGTTGCAGAAATTACTGCACCTGATTTGAACGGAGTTTTTCAAGTTGGCAACATTGGTCCTGAGTCTTACATCAATCGTATCGCTGATCGTATGGCTTCAGTTTCTGTCGGTGACATTATCGAAGATCCTGAAACACGTAAGACTTATCTTGTTGCTAACTTTGGTTTCACCGAACTTTTTGATATGGAGACAGTATAATGTACGGCGATATAATCTCAGATCTTCACAAAGACGCTCGTGGCTATCGTCCTTCTCAATATTTTTGGGAAGGTTGGAAAGAGCTTTCTGACGAAGGCCAAAAAGAAATTTTCGATATGCTTGCAGAAGAGCTTCAAATAAGAGAGCAAGACGAACGTGAGATGGAGCAAAGAGCCATCGAAAATTTCGAAGCACGTATCGCTGATGTTATCAAGCTTGGTGCTGGCAATCGTCAGACAGCTCTTCGTTGGATTACTTCTCAAGAAAAATTCTACCACTCACAAAGCGTTGAGCATTTTGTTTGGGAACAAGGAATTTTGTTCACTGATTATGGTAAAAAACTTCTTAACGAATTGCTTGAGATAGTTGAGTATGAAGAAATGGAATGGGTATAATGGAGAAGTATAATGGAAAAACTTACGATGATCGGCATGGAGGCCCTTTCGATCGTGGAGCGGCTGATTCGTATTACGGTCGTGGTCCTAAGCCTCACTTTTATCGTGGCGCAACTATGCTTTCTGATCGCATAGAAAAGGAAGATATGACTGATGAGCAATTGGAAGCATATTACGCAGGTTATAGATATAATGAAGACCTCGGTCACTACAAAGAGTGGTAATATGTTTACAAATGAAATAGAATTTGATGAAACAATTACAACGGTTATGGACGATAAAGGACGGTTTGAAGACGTCGTAATGTTCATAGCCGATGATGGTTGTTATATTCGTCAATATAACGAAAAAATAAATCGATATGATTTAATTCATATGTCACACGAAATGTTTAAAGAAATGATAGAAGCTTTAAATCATAAAGAAGGTTTCTTTGTATCAAGGTTTAAGAAAGATGGGTAGTGATATCGCGCACATACAAGTGCAAATTATGCAGCTTACAGAAAAGTTAAACGATATTGAAAAACGTTTAAGTAAAGTTGAGCAAAAAGTAATGGATCACGGTGATGATTTACGTAGTATAAAACGTAGTACTAACTCAGTTAAATCTAAGATGTGACAACTTGTCATATTTACATTATTTCATTTTTAGTATAGTATGCAATTAAATGATTGAGGAGTATAGTATGAAAACTGCAACTACATATGACGAGCGTATCAACCTAATTCGCGAAATCGCAGAGCGTCGTAAGAAGATGGCTCGCGTTAAAAAGCAATCTAAAGTTTTACCGCAAAAGGTAAAAGTGAAGCGTGACTTTATGGATGTTCCAAAAGAAGGCGATAATGTTTACGCATGGACTGATGCATCAAAGTATGCACAACAATATTATGGAGAAACCTTGTATGAAACAAGAAGGTTCGACAACGAATGGGATTGATCCTATTGAAATTGAATTAATGCTGAGCCCTCTGAAGGGCCAGCTAGATGATATTACCAAGAAACTAGACGCTCTTATTAATGTGACATTAGCATGGAATGAGAGTATTGATAATATTAATCGACATTTATCAGACAGTATGGAAGCTTTGAAAAATCATATGGGTTTATTTGAAGACTCTGAAACCTTGATAAATATAGAAGAGTTCATATTGAAGAGTAGTTATGAACGCGATGAAGTGGATGAGAATGTAATTAGACTCAATCCTGATTTATTTAATGGAGGCGAAGATAGTGATAATGGAACTTGATTTGGAGAAGACAATGAATCGTATAGATATGATTCAAGAGCTTGTTACTCGTGATTGTAAAGTCATTTTTAAAAAAGTAGACGGCTCTGAACGAACTATGATGTGTACTCTTCGTGAATCAGCTATTGATAATAGTACAAAAGCTGGTCGTGATGTGAAAGCACACAATGATAATGTACTTGCAGTATGGGATATAGAGAACAAAGGTTGGCGATCTTTTAGAGTTGATTCTGTAATTTCTTTTTCTTAGGAGACTAGATGTATATACCGCTAGAATGGTTATTTTCAATCATCACAATTGTGGTGGCTTACGGTACTTACAAGCTCGGAAGGAGAGATGACGAAGAATATCGTCAAGATATAGTTGATGCAACTATAGACCATCTTATTCAAGAAAACATGGTTAAATGGGCAAGACGTCCTAACGGCGAGATAGAATTATTTCCTCTCGACGAAAAATAACTGTGTACATTTGTTTTTATTTGTATTAGAATAAAAATATGAATGAAGGAGTATATTATGGAACCAGTGAAAAAAGTTCGTAAAAAACGTAAGCCAATGTCACCTGAGCAACGTGCTGCAGCTGCAGAACGTTTGGCTAAGGCTCGCGAAAAGCGAATGAAGGAGAATCCACCTACATATAAAAATGTACATCCATCCGTCTTAGCTATTCCAGAAGATCAACCAATGTCTTTGAAAAATATTCGTAGATGGATTAAGACTCAAAAAGATTTAATGTCTGCTGAGCGTAAAGCTATGCGTCAAGATGTAAAAGGAGCAACTGCTCGTTTTCATAGTCATCAAAAATATATAAGTAATCTCGAACGATTCTTACGAGACGGTGATTGGGCCGATGACTATTACGGCGAATATCAACAAAATAAAATCAAATGGCGGTGTGTTACACCAGCTTATGATAGAGAAGGGAATCAGAAACGAACACACGGAGTTTTCTATGAAGATCTCGGTTTCGTTTGGAGCGACGTATGATTGAACAAAAATTTCTAACAAAATCTAAATTCAGCGTTCTCATTGAGAATGCTGTAATCAAAAAGAAAATGTCATACATGGACGCAGTCCTCGACGTCTGTGAAAAAAATAACATTGATCCTGAAGATGTAAAGAAATTTATATCGACATCGATCAAAGATAAAATCGAGGCAGAGGCAATGCGCCTTAACTTTCTTCCGAAAGGAAACACCCTACTTTTTGAATAAGGAGAAATTCAATGACAGTAACTCGTGACGAACGTATGGCAAAGTCTGAAGCAGCTAGAGCAAAGCGTAAGCTGTTAAAAGAAACTTTACTATCGAAGACCGACAGGTTTTACACGAGAATGAGAAAACTCCGAAAGAAGAAACAAAAATCGCATGATAGCACAAGTAAACTTAGCTCTATCCAATAGATGTAATGCAAAATGTATTTGGTGTCCCACGTCAAGGGGCACCAAACATAATTTTGATATGGAAACAGAGCTTGTCCATAAAATAGTTGATGAAATAAAAGATGATAAAGATGGGATTTTTAAAGAATTAAAAGCTATTCATATATCAGAAAATGGAGAAGCTGTATATCATAAAGACTTTTTAGATATTTTAAGATATATCAGAAAACAAATTCCTCATATACAAATTAATTTTCTAAGTAATTTTGGACTTATGTCTCGAAAAATATCTGAGGCTATGATTACAGAAAATTTGATTGATACGGTTGGAGTAAATATCGATGGACACGATGAAGCATCTTATCGTGCTGTTAAAAAGATTAGTTTTAAAAGCGTAATTAAACAACTTAAAACATTTATTCAATTACATACTGAACATAAATCAGATATAGAAATTGATATTATGGTAATGCCTGCGGTTGAGTATACTACAGCTGTTAAATTATATTCTACAAAAAATCCAGATCAAGTAGAAGAAGGAACTAAAATAGCATATTCTAATTTTAAATTAACAGAAAATATGTTACGTCAATTTGTTCCGCAAAATATAAGAATTAATCATAGTAAACCAGGATTATGGTCTGAAAGAAGTTTAGCTAAACAAGGTTTACTTGGTAAAACTCCTAAACATCAATTAACATGTCCATATTTTACTAGGGTTAAAACTCAAGTTTATGTAGCACCAAACGGTGATTGGTATCCATGTTGTTTGGATGATAATAATGATATTGTTTTAGGAAACTTAAAAGAACAAAGTATGTCTGACATTTTTTATTCTGATATACGAAAAGAATTTATTCAAAAATTAGAACAAAAACGATTTGATGAAATAGGTTATCCATGTAATACGGTTGAAGCGTGTCAAATCATTTCTTTAAATGAATCTCTATTTAATAGAGTAAGTCAACAACAATCATTTAAAAAAGAAATTCAATTTTGAATAAATATTGGTGTACACAACAATTAAAACAGTGTATAATAATTCAGTTATATTACAGCAATACAAGGAAAAATACATGTCTTTTGCAAATTTAAAGCGTAATCGCGATCAAATCTCTAAACTCATTCAGGCAGCAGGTGCTACTGAAGGTGGCGGCGAAAAGAAATCATA
>Ga0255777_10004368_pt1 | contig 11713 bp, 10 predicted proteins | sample 101ome_15_FD_179975 | JGI IMG/M metagenome (GOLD analysis project Ga0255777, IMG submission 179975) | Coastal salt marsh microbial communities from the Groves Creek Marsh, Skidaway Island, Georgia - 101402AT metaG (version 2) | ecosystem: Environmental > Aquatic > Marine > Intertidal zone >...
GCCCACGTCATACTGGGCGTCCCCGCGGGGGCGAGTAGGGCGACCATTCGACGCGCCTTCCTCACCCTGTCAAAGAAGTTCCACCCGGACAAGGGTGGTAACGCGAACACGTTTCGTAAAATAAAGAATGCTTACGATAAGTTACGTAAGTAGTGATGGAGTACCCGCGAAAAATTAAAAAACTCCTCGCGGAGGAACGAGAACTATTACGTCTCGGAATCAAAATACCAGAATATTTTGATTCAGAGATTGAAAAAGCACACAAGGCTTTCATGCGCACGAGGAAGACTCGAATCGATTATTTTTTCCTCGTCGTGGAGACGACCGGGCTCGCCCTCCTCGTGGCCATGTGTGTGTCCAGACTCGTCACAAACGGGCCGGGGGTTGGAAACGAAACCGATCAAATATGTGCACATCCGTTTTAAATTTGTAATAGAGGATCATACACACCGCGTCCGCGATGTCGTGCTTTCTCTCCCCCTCTATGGCCACGTGTCGAGCCGCGATCGATTCCACCCGCGCCTTCCTCCCGTCGTAGTCCAAGTGGCGCATCCCAAAGTGTGCGTGCATGGAGACGGGGTTCACGAGGATGACTTTATCAAGAAACATGTAGTGGAGGAGGGTTTGCACGTTCGTGAACCCACCAGGGGGCTGTCTCTCGATGAGTATCACGTCCGCGCTGTCGAAGAGCACTTGGTGTGCGTCGACGAAGAGTGGGACGAGGTGGGCAATTTCGTTCGAGGGTGCGATGTATTTGAAATCTTCGAGGGATACTTTTTTAGCAATCTCAATTTCGAGAGGGGCGTTCTTTCGCGCCCAAGACGCCAAGACGAGTCCGAGATTGTGAAATCCTATGTCAATGGAGAGCACTCTGGGCATTACATAATTAACAATTAAGTCTCTTTAACCTCCTCTTCTTGGGCGGGAGCCTCGGTCTCGGTGGATTCCGGGACGTCGACGAACAACACCCCGTTCTTTTCAAACTCCTGAAACACTCGGAGTGACCCCTCGAGTCTGAACAATTCCTTAGTCAACCCATCGATTTGATCGATGATGCGCTTGATGTTTTCCTTCACGTCCACTTTGCTCATTATAGAGAATTGACGCGCATTATCTTTAACTATGATCGTCACACGGTCGGGATGTCTCGTGGACGCATCGTCTGAAATAAAAAAACAATTGACGGTAAGAGCGATCGTGAACGATGAATACGGATTCCCTCCACCGCCTTTCAAAGTTTTTCGACCTGCAACTAAGAACAGGATTTGCATACCCCGATATTTTTTCCCCGAACGACCCGTCGACGAAGACAAGCGACCCGAACCCGCGCGAGTCGACATCAAGTTTCACGGACAACTTCGAGAGGCCACCCGTCAGGTGGAGGCATTTAATAAGGCTGTGGAAACAGGGCACGGCGTGCTCTCTCTTCCATGCGGGTATGGGAAGACCACGGTGGCGTTAGCCATCGCCTGCGCCCTCGGCTACCGAACGATGATCATAGTCCACAAGTCCTTCCTCGCCGACCAGTGGAGGGAGCGCATCCAACAGTTCGTTCCAGGGGCCACGATCGGGATCGTCCAACAAAACAAAAAAGAGGTGGAGGGGTGCGATTTCGTCATCGCGATGTTGCAATCCCTGTCCCAGAAAGAATATTCATTCACCGATTTCGACAGCGTGGGCACGGTCATCGTGGACGAGGCCCATCACATCTGCGCCAAGGTGTTCAGCCAGAGTCTCTTCAAGATGTGCCCCAAGCACATTTATGGTTTGAGTGCCACCCCGGAGAGGAAGGACGGCCTCACCAAAGTCCTCCATTGGTTCATGGGCCCGACGTTTTTCGCCGTCGAAAGGAAAAACCAGGCCGACGTCGAGATGTTTTGCGTGCAGTACGAGCACCCGATGTTCAAGAACCCCCCACCGTGCACTCGGACGGGGAAATTATCCTTGGTGAACATGATTACGGAATTAGTGGAGTGCAGGGACAGGAACCAGATGCTGGTGAGACTCATCAAAAAAGCGAGCGCGGGGACCAGGCGCCTGTTGGTCCTCAGCGACCGACGCGCCCACTGCGAGATGCTCCACCAGTGTTTCCCGAAGACCAGTGGGTTGTACATGGGTGGGATGAAACAGAAAGACCTCGAGGCGTCGAGCGAGAAAAAGATCATCATGGCCACCTTCAGTCAGGCGCACGAGGGACTGGACATCCCAGCCCTGGACACGGTGATATTGGCCACACCGAAGAGCGACATCGTGCAGTCTATCGGAAGGGTGATGCGAGAGACCAAGGGGAAGAAGAACAACCCCCACATTTACGACATTCGCGACGAGTGGTCGATTTTGGTGGCCATGTATTACAAGAGACTCAAGGTGTACAAACAGGGTGGGTTCAAAATTTACGCCCCGAAGGAACAGCCCAAGGCGGACGATTTCCCGAGCGGAAAATTCTTGTTCAAAATGTAATCTCACGTTAACAGTAGTAATGTCAACCATCGTATTGACGAGCAAGGGCATCCAAGATGCCTACTTGGACACGAACGATTTGGACTCGAGCATGTTCCGCACGAAATTCAAGCGACGCACGCCCTTCTCTCAGGCGCCGAGATACGTGAAGACGCTCACGGAGAAGGACAACACCATCGTGTTCCCATCCATCGCCGATCTCATCGATGGCGCGTGGTTCGAGGGTGACCACATCGCGACGAAGATGTTTTACGGTTCCACCATTGATTTTTACATCGGTGGGGTCAAGATCGACAGCCACCCGTACGAATTCCTCGCGGACATTTGGGGGAATTACATGGCCGACACCTACACCCGCTCGCAGGAGTTGAACAACAAAACCACGCAGACGACGGAGAATTTCGTGCCCCTCCATTTCTTTTGGTGCAACACGAACGCCTTCCTCCCCCTCTGTGCGCTCTCCATGCACGAGTGTAAAATCGTCGTCCACTGGGACGCCACCCACCTGGCGACCCTCACATCGGCAGAGAAGGAGGCTAAATTCTACGTCAACGCCATTTGGTTGGACACCGCCGAGAGAGCGTCGTTGGTCAACCGACCGATGGATTTCATGATTACCCAGGTTCAAAATTTGGTGCACTCCATGGAAAACAGAGTGGTGACCAGAAACGAACAAAACGTCATCACGGACATCACCTCGTCCATTGAATCCATCCAATTGTCGCAATTCCAACACCCCGTGCGCTCGCTGTTTTTCGGATACAGATCACTGCAAGAGGACGACGTCAACGACAGGTTCACCTTCGCCGAGAGCGACCTCCTCATCAACGGCACCCCACTCTTCGAGAAAATGACCCCGATGTATCACCACGTGGTCCAGAATTACATGCACAGCAGGCACGGAATCATCTCCTTCGATGACGTCAACAAGTGTCCCTTCTACACCAGGTTTTACGCGTTCCACTTTTGCAGAGACGCGAGCGATTACACCTCCCCGGGGGCGTGCAACTTTTCCATGCTCGGGGAGAGCAAACTCATCCTTCGGGACATCGAGATCGGAGACGAGCGCACCAACATGGCAGAGAACGACATCCGAGTCTTCGCGGTCTCGTGGCAGGTGTTGCGAATTTCGAACGGCCTCGGGGGCATCTTGTTTTCATAAAATAAATTTTCGTCCTCTAAAGTAGTAGGATGCCGTTCATTGGTAATACCGGTAAACTCGACCAGATTTACCTACAGAGGTTAGATCCACAAAATGTCGAGAACCAGGTTCGGAACATCGAGAATCTCTTCACAGGAGATGTCGAGGCATCGAATTTGTTCTCGAGCAACTTGGTGCTGAGGAATGACACCATATTCAACCCCACACACAACTTTGAATTAGGCTCTAACCTGTGGATGGATGACTACCGGTCCGATGGTCTCACTATGCGAGTGTTCAAAGACACCCGAATGGATAGATTGTTTGTCGACCAGGCGATCGGTATCAACACACTGAACCCGACGCACGATTTCGACGTGGGTGATAAATTTTTTGTAGATTTGAACCCAGCGGCGACGAACTTGGTGGTGGCCCGCGGGAAGATTCAAGCCGATAGCATTGCCGCATCTGGTTTCAGTTCAGGTAAAGTGACCATCGACGACAACGCCGAGGACGTGTTGATCGTCGACGGTGGTTTCAGGGCACAAAAAGTGACGGCCATCGACGGTCTCTCTTTCGGTTCGAACATTCTTTTGTCAGATTTGGGGTCGAACGTCCTCGACCTTAAGGGGAACGTGAACGCGGTGGCGAATAATTTCAGGATCACGGGAAACTTATACGTGACGGGAAACGTTATTATCACAGACAATTCGGAATACTCACAACAAGAAAATTTAGCCATCGAGAATTCCATCATCGAAGTGGGCGTCAACGGGGGGCAAGACAACGACACGGCCATCATCTTTCACCAATACAACGCATCGAACGTCTTGGTGGGTTACCTGCACAGCGCGGGCGGGGAGGAGTTGGCCATCGGTCGCACGAACAATGGACCGGCGGAGACGAACATGACGATCGAGCCAGTGAATGGCGAGAGGGTGAATGTGCACGTGTACGGCTCTTTGTGGGCCTCCAACGCCCTCACCGCGGGCTCGAACACCAATCCCCACCCCGACCACCACTTGGTCGTCGGATCTAACGTCTTCTTGCAAGACGACGGTATCTACTCGGTGTACAACGTCGCGAACACATTTAGCGAGTATTTCACCGCCGGGGAGGGAATCAACGTGGGTTCGAACGTCGTGATTCGAGACAGCACGGCTTCCAATGTGTTCCAAGTCACCGGGAACGCCTCCTTTTCGAACATTTTCACGGATCACAAAATCGTCATCGCCAACACGAACCCCTCGGAGGGGCACTCCTTGTGCATCGGGGACGTCCTCCACGTGCACGCCGACCGCTCGTCCTACGCCCACCAACTCATGGTGCACGGGAACGTGATGACCACAAATCTCATCGCGAATTCCAACTTGGCGGTGGGCGTCGTCACCCCCGATGAACGCCTTCACGTCGACGGGAACATTCGAATCGGCGGGAAGCGAGGCGTCGACGCCGATTCGGCGAAAACCATCGTCTCCACCGGGGACATCGTGATTCATGCCTCAGACACTGGTTCGGATAACACAAACGACAGTCTCATCCTCAAAAGCGGCCCCGTGGCCGCCAACGTGAGCGTGATCGAGGTGAGCGGGGCGGCGGAGACGGCCACCGATCAACGCATCTCCTTCAAGACCAAAAACACCGAGCGAATGCGCTTGTCGTCGAATGGCTACTTGGGTGTCTCGAACACGGCACCGACCGAAAAAATCACCGTCGGGGGGAACATTCGATTGAACCATTCGAACGCCCTCATCTTGGGTGAAGCCTTCGCCTCGGGGAACGATTCCATGAAAATTTTCACAGACGTGACCGCGAATCAGAGCCACATCCAATCCTTCGTCGGGTCGGGCAAAGGTTTAAACTTTTCGGTGAACAGCGGGGTAGCCATCGGGAACCCGAGAATGACAATCTTAGACAACGGCCGGGTGGGCATTGGTTCAACCCAACCGGCGGCCCTTTTGCACACCTCCGGTGGGGCGGTCTACGTGAACTCCATCGTCACACAAAACAACGGGTACGACCACTCGACGATCCCTTTGACCGTGACTCGTAAGACCGCGGCGAGCACCACACCCGTTCCGGTGATGAGCATCGCCCGGGACGGTTCTGGTTCGGTCTACGGTTCCAAGGTTGAATTCGCCCTCGGAAGACACACGTCGTCTGGGACCAACTCCAACACTCGATTCGATATCGATCTCGCAGACACGACGTACAATAAGGTGAATTGCATGACTATTCGTTCCGATAATAAGATTGGTATGGGCACACACACGCCCCTCTCCAAATTAGACGTGCGTTCGGAGGGTTCGACGAATCCTTTGTATAACGGGATCGTGTGTTTCAACCCATACGACCCTATCAACGGTGGTCAAGAGGACTCCATCGTGAGCGTCATCACGCGCGACGATTCCGGGGACCCGTTCACCTCGTACATCGTGTGGAACGGCGATCAGTTGACCCCGGACGTGAAAGGTTGGACCGTGGGTTCAGACAATCGCACGGACAGCGATGTGCATTTCAGAATCACCAATAACGTGTATTCCGTGTCGAACGTGTTTCACACCGCCTTCTTCATCGATGGTGGAACATCGAACGTGGGCATCGGCACCGACGTCACGCCTTCGGCGCTCACGGTGGATGGAGCCCTCACCATCGGCAATCGCATGAATTTCACGGGATTGCAATTCACCGGTGGTGGCACTGAAGACATCGACAATCAAATCTATTCCTTCAATCACACATTCCTCGAGGAGAGGGAATTCACAAACACTGGTAAATCCGAACTCCTCATTTTCAAGGGGAACGATTTCAGTTCCCCCACGGGTCCTGATCAGATTCGCCACGTCGCCGCCAGGCACTGGTTCCAGGTGTACACCCAAACGGTGAACGATGCCCTATTCGATAGCATTCGAGACTCGACCAACGCCACGGGATTCGACGCCACCCCTGTGATGAGCATCACCGAAAACCGACGCGTGATGATCAATTTCGACGACACAGAGGAGGGTCCGGCGTTGGACGCGACCTCGCTCTACGTGAAAGGGGCGATTCAGGTGCCTGTGATTGGCGAAGGGACGTCCAAGTTTTCAACCACCAACATGGAATTATATTCCTCGGAAACACCGGATATCAACACCATCGAAAACATTGGCGATTGGGATTTCCAAATCATCGCTGGCGGTGGAGACCAAGCCTTGGCTATTAAATCCAACACTTGGGTGGGCATCGGCACCGCCACTCCGCACTCAAACGTGCACCTCTACGGAGACGGAGACGGCATCGACATCGACGTGCTCACGGTTCAATCGAACGGCAATGGGTCTGGCACGAACGAAACGGGTGTGCGCATCCTCTCGGACGACGGGTACGGGGGTTACATTAGAAGTTATCGCACGGTGGGTGACGACAGCGGCCTCCTCCTCGGGACGATCGATAACGACGTCGACTCCGAGGTGTTCAGGCTCACCTCGGACGGTCGCATCGGGGTGAACACGTCGGCGCCCGATACGGGTCTCCACATCTACGACGAACTCACGAGAGTTGAAAACAGCACGTCCAACGCGGTGGTGGAATTGAAAACCACGAGTGGGGTGGCGAACGTGTTGTCCGATTATCACACCGGGGATTTATGGTTAAACCCAAAGACTGCGGTGAGCAACGTGCACGTCCGAGGTTCCCTCAAGGTGACGTCCAACATTTCTTTCGGTGGCGTGATCGAGTTCGGTGAGCAAGCGGGTTTGGGTATCGGGATCGCGACCCCGGCGACGAGTCTTCACGTGCAAGGTGGGGCCATCCTCAACAGCGATAACGTGTCTCGAAAATCCTACTCCTCCGCATTCACCCTCCTGAACACGCAAGCCAGAGATCTTTTGTTAAATTTCGGCAACGGTAGTTTCTACGCTAAAATTAAATTAATACTCCGCGAACAATCTAATCAAAACTACATATCCACCATGGTCCTCGAGGTCACGGGTGGCCACGGCACCGGAGGCACCCCCTCGTATCCAATCGTCGTGGGAACTAAAAACATGTTTGGCACCCCTTTCAACCCATACCCGTGGTCGAACGACGTCAAGGCGTCTGGGACGCGTCTGGTGGTTAAACCACACGACACCGGGAACCAGAGGTCATATAAATACGACGTCTACGTCAAGGTGATATCCTCTCTGGCGTCTGGGAAATTCGTCTCCATCCAACACGACGAGTTGAACCCGACCACCCTGCACACGTTCACTTACTAATTCAAATTTCTTTTTACAATCGGGGTTGTTTGGTCCCGATTGTAAAAGTAAAAAAGAGTTTACTTGATGTTATCGCTGAGTGCTAAGACGATTACGCCCACGATGAAAAACATCACGACGTAATTGCACTCCGTTTCCTCCGGACGAACGATTCTTCGTCGCGCCGGAGCCGCTCTTCTGGGTGGCGGTGCGACCCGTGGCCTCGGCGCGGGCGGTGGCGGCGCCGGGTCCTCCAGTTCGTCTAACGGACAATACCCTACCATATCTTAGCCTCACAAATTAATTTCCACGCCTTTCTTCTTACGCCCCCTCTTCTTGGGTGCAGCCTTGATGTTGATTTCCTTGACCTCTTCCTCCTGTTCCGCCTCGGATTCGACGATGTCAGAGATGTCATCCTCGGAGTCTTCGGGTGGCGGGCGCTCCTGTGGCGTCGTGTTCATCGGCGGAACCGGGGGCATCATGATCGAACCCATGAGGGAGGAGAGGTCCATCCCACCCATGCCCGGGCCCTGCATCTCATAGCCGCCTCCCCCACCGCCACCTGACGAAGCCGCGGCGTTCTGTGCCGCCGTGTTTTGCACCGCACTCATCATGTTTTTGACCAAGTCTGGGTTTTGCTTGATGACGTCATTCATGTTGGGAATCGCCGCCTTGAACATGGAATTCGTGAGATGGAACATCATGGCACTACCCCCGAGCATCATGATAAGTTTTACCTCTGGTGCGACGTGCATGGAATTCCTATATTTCACAATCAACTCTTCAAACACCCCATCGTAATCGTCGATCGATTCGTGGACGGACTCGGACCAACCCTCGAGTTGTAACTCGAAGGGGTTGTACCTCTTATTGAGAAACTCCAAACCCGTGGTACACGCGACCAACATGCGTCGGGCGAATTTCACCCCTTGGTCCACCTCGATGGAGTAGGTGATGCGCTTGACCTCGTTACGAATGTCTTCAATCGGGGAGTAGGCGTTGAGACGCTTGTTCACCGAGAATCCTTTCTTTTCGAGGCGCTGGAGTTTGTTCAGCAGGTCCGCCTTTTCCTCATCGATCGTCTTGTACCCAGTGGACGGCTGCTCACTCGGTGGGCCGTATCCACCCCCCGACGGGTCCTCGTCGTAGTCGTCGCTGTAATCGTCGTCGTCGTCGTCGTCGTCCTCTCCCTCCGGTGCGTACTGCGGCCTCGGTGGGGCCGCTCGCTTGTTCGGGTTCATGAAATCGTTGAGCGCTTCATCCTCCACAGGAGAACGCGCCTGCGGGGGTGGTCGAGACGGCTGCGGGCGGGCGACGCGCGGCGGCCTCGACGGCGGCTGCAACGTAATCTCGTCCATGAGAGCCTCTTCGTCAGCGTTCAGTTTCATGATGGAGGACGTGCCTCTGTCCAAAATGATCTCTTCGTCCATTACTCTCTAGTATGAAAGTCTTGTGTAATCTTTAACGCAGCAACTAAACTTATTTTCTCAGTATATTTTACAAATCAAAATGATTGCCTTCAACAACACCAACCGTCGTGCCCTCACCTGGATCGCCGTCCTGATCGCCGCCCTGTTGGTGCTCGGCGTCGCCAAATCCGCGTACATGCCCCGCCCGCTCGTCCTCAAGGGTGAACGCTCGGAACCGTCCGAGTTTTTCGGTCTCGAAAACAACCTCGAGTGCGCACCGGGTGCGAAGCGTGGCGCCGGCTGGACCAAGGGTCTCACTCCAGGTGGCCTCTGCGGTTCGGGTGAATTCATCCGCGACGCCGCGTCCTACGAAATCGAGAGCGGTATTGGAGGTGAACTTTAAATCTTAGCAATTAATATAAAATGTCTCTCGTCACGACGCCCAGAAACATTCCAAATCTGCTCGAAGAGTATCACGTGGTCACGGTCGATAGCATCGGTCAAGCGGCGGGAAACAGTTTCACCTGTTACCTCCAGACCCCGTTGCACAACGTCGTGCAGTGCCGTCTCTTGGCGGCATCCATTCACACCCTCAAGGTTGTCCAACACGTGTACGTGAAGATTGAAGAGTTGAACACCAATTTTAACGACCGAGCGTTCATGACCCTCGAGGGTCAAGAGTCGTTCGCCAGGGTGCGAGGAGCGTTCGCGTCTCTCATCTCCGAAGAGACGAACCACGTCGGCGCGGGCGACCAAGTGTTGACTTACAAGGACAATTACATGGTCACCACGCAATACGTCAACCCGATTCGAACCATCGACCGACTCACGGTGACCCTGATGGATGAGAATGGGAACTTACTTCCTCGCCCCGACGTGGCGGGTGAAAACTTTTTGGTCCTTCGTTTTACTTGTGCGAAAACAAATCTGTGAGTATTTTAAATGTCGGGCATCACGCTTTTGACAGCCGTCGGGCAACAGGATAAATGGATTCACGCCGAAGATAAGAGTGGGACGTCTTTTTTCTCCCAGGTGTGGAGGAGGCACACGAATTTCAGCCAAAACATCGTGAAGCAGCAGATTCAAGGTCTCCCGAGATCTGGCGGTCTCTCCACCGTGCGCATCGAGAAGAGCGGGGACATCTTGGGCTATTGCTACCTGACCATCGACGACAACTCGCAGGCCAGGGACAGCAGCGACTGGACCTCCCTCATCGAGAGCGTCCAGTGGGTGGTGGGCGGCCAAGTCATCGACGAGCAAACCTCGGAATTCTCGGAGAACATCGCCATCGATATGTTTGCCCAAAACACGTCCAAGTCCTCGAACGGGCCCCACCCGGGTTCGTCCTCGGCCTCCTACTTTTACCCCTTGCGCTTCGCGTTTTGTGAAAACGTGAGCGCGGGGTTGCCCCTGTGTGCCATCCCCCTCTCCGAGGTGGAGATTCGCATTCGGTGGGCCGCGAACGCTGGAGATTACCAGTGGGAATTCCACTCCATGATGTACTACCTCGATGGACCAGAGAGGGAAAAGGTGGCGTCACCGGAGATGAAAAACATGCTCATCTACCAAGTGCAATCGGCCGTGCCCTCGAACGAGTTGATTCAAGAACTCGTTTTTAATCACCCAGTGAAATTCATAGCGAGCGCGAACACGGATTCCAACTCACCCTATAAAAAAACAAACAACCGTTTGAAGGTTGTCATCAACGGCGAGGAGTTGGCCCCATTCAAGTGGGCGCGCCCGAACTTTTTGGACGTTTCGCACTATTACCACACGAATTTCGTCACCTCCCCCGATGTTTTCATGTACCCATTCTGCATGAACACCTCCATGATGCAACCCACCGGGTCACTGAATTGCTCTCGCATCGCAGACTTTAAGATTGTTTCTGAATCCCTCAACTTGACGGATAAAATTTACGCCGTCTCCCTAAACATTTTAGTCCTGTCCAACGGCGTGGCAGCCCTGAGATACTCCAATTAAATAAAATTCAAAACCTAATGTAACATGGGTTTCATAACCCGAAAACGAGGCGTCTTTTATAAAGATGGACGTCCCGTTTCCGAGATCGAACAGGAGAGGTGTCGCAAATTGGGCATCCCCCCGGCGTACACCAAAGTGGAGGTGTACCCGAAGACGGCGAAACTCCAAGCCACCGCCGTGGATGCGCAAGGTAAAAAACACTACTACTACCACGAGAAATATCTCGACCGACAGAGAAAAAAAAGAAAAGCGAGAGCCACCCAGATCGATTTCGCAAAAATCAAGAGCGTCACCGGGAGAATCTTAGCCCAACCCACGCACCCGTCGTGGCACGACGCCCTCGCCCTCCGAATGATCGCCGCGGGCTACCTGCGCACAGGGGTGCAAGAGCGAGACACCGGCGCCCTCGGGGCGTTTCAACTCAAGAAGAAACACGTCACCCTGCGTTCGGACGGGGAGACCGTCTCCTTCGATTTCCCGGCGAAGAGTGGGCAGCGCAG
>Ga0255777_10004378_pt1 | contig 11693 bp, 3 predicted proteins | sample 101ome_15_FD_179975 | JGI IMG/M metagenome (GOLD analysis project Ga0255777, IMG submission 179975) | Coastal salt marsh microbial communities from the Groves Creek Marsh, Skidaway Island, Georgia - 101402AT metaG (version 2) | ecosystem: Environmental > Aquatic > Marine > Intertidal zone > Salt...
AATAATTGGACCCAAAGCAACATGGAAGAAAACAAAAAACTCTTTAAAAGCTTCGGGCCATCGACCTTCTCGGTGAACAACGTCATGACGGTCTATGTACTGACCGCCATCGTCTTCATCGCGGGTTTGATGTCGTACCTCAGCATGCCTTCAGAGGCCTTTCCTGAGATTGTTACGCCTGAAATTTATGTAGGTACGCCCTACCCTGGAAACTCTCCAGCGGATATTGAAAAACTCATTTCCCGCCCTCTAGAAAAAGAGATCAACGGGATTACCGGGGTGGATGAAATCAACTCGACTTCGGTGGAGGGGTATTCCACCATCCAAGTGAAATTTGACTTTGATGTAACACCGGACGACGCTTTGAGAAAGGTAAAGGATAAGGTGGACGCCGCGATGGGTAAACCGGATTTCCCTACGGACTTGCCGGCGGATCCAAATGTCTTCGCATTGAACATTTCAGAGTTGATGCCGATGGCGAACATCAACCTTTCTGGGGAGTTCTCATTGGATCAACTTAAAGACTACGCAGAATACCTCGAAGAGGAGATTGAGAACCTCAACGAGATTTCGAAGGTGGACATCCGCGGAATTGACGATAAGGAAGTGCGCATCATGATTGACAACAAGAAATTGGAAAGCATGAAGCTCGGTTTCCGCGATATCGCTGGTGCCATTCAAAACGAAAACATGACCATCTCAGGGGGTAACCTCCTCGTAGACGGCTATCGTCGCAACGTTCGCGTGGTGGGAGAGATCCGCACCATCGAAGAGTTGGAGAACATCATCATTAAGAGTGAAAATATGGAGCTTGTACGTCTGAGAGACGTAGCTGAGGTCGCCTTTGATGAGGTAGAGCGCGAATCTTACGCTCGTGAATATGGTGATGCGGTAGTGATGCTCGACGTGTTCAAGCGCTCGGGTGAAAACCAGATCATTCTTAGTGGAAAAATCACTGAAATCCTCGACAAGGCGAAGGACGAATACTTCCCGGATAACTTGAGTGTTACGGTGACTAACGACACCTCAGAGCAGACTAAAACACAGGTGGCCGACCTTGAAAACTCCATCATCTTCGGGATGTTGCTTGTAGTTTTGGTCTTGATGTTCTTCTTGGGATTGCGCAACGCCCTCTTCGTGGGGATTGCCATTCCACTATCGATGTTGATGAGCTTCTTTATCTTGAGCGCGATGGGCGTCACCCTGAACACGATGGTACTGTTCTCCTTGGTATTGGCCTTGGGGATGCTCGTGGACAACGGGATCGTGGTCGTGGAGAACATTTACCGATTCATGGACGAAGGCTACGACAAAATTTCCGCAGCGCGATTGGGCGCCGGTGAGGTGGCCTTGCCTATCATCGCCTCTACCGCTACTACCCTAGCGGCCTTCGTGCCGTTGGCCTTCTGGCCAGGGATCTTCGGGGAGTTCATGAAGTACTTACCGATCACCTTGATCACGGTATTGAGCTCGTCGCTTTTTGTGGCCTTGGTCATCAACCCAGGTTTGACTTCAGTCTTGATGAAGGTCGAAAAAGAGGTGGTCAACAAGAAGAAATTGACCCGCAACAGCTTGATCCTTATCGTGGTGGGAGCCATCATCGGCTACGGCGCGGGATCCTTGGGTCTAGGAAACATCTTCATCTACAGCGGGGTGTTCGCCCTGATCTATGGCTATGGCGTATTGCCAGCGACCGATTGGTTCCAGGGTACCCTCCTGCCAAAGTTGGAAAACCTATATACCAAAACCTTGACCTTCGCCTTGAGCGGAAAGCGCCCTATCTGGTTCTTCTTAGGCACTGGAGGCTTGCTCATCTTTAGCTTCGTATTGCTAGGTATTGCGCCGCCGAAGACACTCTTCTTCCCAGAAAACATGCCGAACCAAGCTATCGTCTATGTCCAAATGCCAATCGGTACGGACATTGAAGAGACCAATGCGGTGACGTTGGATTTGGAACAACGCGTGATGGACATCGTACGCGAGTACAATTACACCGACGACGACGGCAACCTCCAAAACTACATGGTGGAGAGCGTCATTGCCCAAGTAGGGGAAGGAACCAGCGACCCAAATGCGGGTCCTTCGATGGCACAAACGCCAAACAAAGCGAAGATCACCGTGGCCTTCCACAAGTTCTCCGACCGCGTCTCTCCAGAGGGCGTTCGCGTGAACTCTTCGGATGTGCTCAACGAAATCCGTTCAACCATCCAAGACTTCCCTGGGGTGACCATCTCCGTGGGCAAGGATTCCAATGGCCCGCCATCAGGTCCTCCAGTAAATATCGAAATCAGCGGGGATGATTACGCCCAGCTCGTGGATGTAGCCGATGGCGTACGTGCCTTCATCAACAACCAAAGCATCTCGGGCATCGAGGAGTTGAAGCTCGACGTGGAAACTGGCAAGCCGGAAATGCCGATCGAAGTAGACCGCATCAAGGCCCGCGCCCTCGGTTTGAGCTCGGCACAGATTGGCGATGCCATCCGTACAGCCCTCTTCGGGAAAGAAATTTCTCGTTTCAAAGACGGTGAGGACGACTACCCAATCAACATCCGCATGATCGACGACTACCGCTACAACATGGAAGACCTGATGAACCAAAAGATCACCTTCCGTGATGCAGCAACCGGTAAAATCAAGCAGGTGCCTATTTCCGCAGTGGCCAAAGCCAAGAAAACCTCGACCTTCTCGAGCATCAAGCGCAAGGACCTCAAGCGCGTGATCTCCATCCAGTCGAACGTCGTGGAAGGCAGCAACCCAACGGAAACGGTGGAGGCCATCAAAGCATCTTTGAAAGACTACAGCATTCCTCGCGGGGTCACCTTGAGCTTCACTGGAGAGCAGGAAGACCAAGCAGAACAACTGAACTTCCTCTCGAGCGCACTATTGATGGCCGTGTTCCTGATCTTCTTGATTTTGGTGAGCCAATTCAACTCTGCCTCAACCCCGTTCATCATCCTGGTGACCGTGGTATTCTCCCTCATCGGAGTTTTCCTCGGCTTGGTGATCTTCCGTATGGAGTTCGTGATCATGATGACCATGATTGGGATTATCTCCCTCGCAGGGATTGTGGTGAACAATGCCATTGTATTGATTGACTTCATTCGCCAATTGTCTGAGCGTAAGCGCGATGAACTAGGACTTGAAGAAAAAGCCAAACTCCCAGTGCCAGAGCTGATCGATACCATCGTACAATCGGGTAAAACGCGTTTGCGTCCAGTACTCTTGACCGCAATCACTACCGTACTTGGCTTGATTCCACTCGCGACCGGGATGAACATCAACTTCTTCACCCTGTTCACTGAGAACGATCCGCAGATCTTCTTCGGTGGGGACAATGTGGTCTTCTGGGGCCCAATGTCGTGGACCGTCATCTTCGGTTTGACTTTCGCGACCTTCCTCACCTTGGTCATCGTGCCGGTGATGTATTACCTCTTCGAGCGCATGCAGCGTTTGATGCTAGGAATTAAGGCGTAATGGGCCAAAAAATTTGAACATTTACAGACCCCTTCGGCGCAGCCGCGGGGGTTTTTTATGGGGCCGCATTTTGCCCTGAAAATTGGACTATTTTTGTCGAGATGATCACAGACTTACGCGCTTTAGAACCACTGCAACTTCCTGCGTTTACCAAAGATTTGGTGGACCAAGTCTACGCGCGCGTTCGCGAAAAGATCACTCACCTGGAAAGCTCCGTGGCCGTGGCCGAACTCACCGTCGCCCTGCATTATGTGCTCAACACCCCGGAGGATGTTCTCATTTGGGATGTGGGTCACCAAGCCTATATCCACAAAGCTTTGACAGGACGAATAGAGGAATTGGCCAACATGCGCACACCCGGCGGAATTTCAGGATTTTTAAAACGCGATGAGAGTTCTTTTGATTTCTTCGGTGCCGGCCATGCTTCGACGAGTGTTTCGGCGCTCACGGGGGTGTGTTTGGCGGACCGTACGGCTGGTCGTGAGCGCAATAGAGTTGCGGTGATTGGCGACGGTTCGATGACCGGTGGACAGAGCTTTGAGGCCTTAAATCACTTGGGGTCATTGGGTCACGATGCGTTGGTGATTTTGAACGACAATGACGGGAGTATAGATCCGACGATGGGGGCCTTGCACGATCGCGGTTCGTATCAAAGCTATGTTGAAAGTTTGGGTTGGTCGTACACGTATTTGGAAGCGGGTAATGATGTGGTTGCATTGGTGGAAGCCATTAGAGACCAGCTCGCTCAGGATGGACCAAAGATCTTGCACATTCGCACGCAGCGCCCGGATTTGAGCGCCCCTAAGTCGTACAAGCCGGGCACTACCTTTCAGTGGTGGGCTGCCGAGGCCATGCGCGACATTCTCAACAGAAATAAAGACATTCAAGTGTTGAGTCCTGCGATGTTTGCCGGCAGTGGTTTTGGACCATTGCGCGAAGATTTTGGGGACCAATTCATTGATACAGGCATCAACGAGGCCCATACGGTGACCACGGCTGCAGGTATAGCAGCGGCAGGCGGTCGCCCTTGGGTACATATATATAGTACGTTTTTGCAGCGCGCCTATGATCAAATCGTCCACGATGTCGTCCTACAGGGGCTTCCTGTGGTGTTTTTGGTGGACCGTGCAGGTTTGGTCGGTGCCGATGGGCCTACGCACCACGGTGTGTTTGACCAAGGCTTGTTGATGGATTTGCCCGGAGTGGTGGTGTGGAACCCGAGGAATGGGGAGGCCCTTAGAGGCATGCTCCAAGAGGTTGCGCTCAATCCCCCTTCAGGACCTCTTTTCATTCGTTACCCAAAAGCTAGAACGGAAGGGGAGCATCGGGCGAATTTTGCGCCGTACGAGTGGTTGTCCAAAGCGGATTCCAAAGTGCTTTGGGTGAGCACAGGCGCAATTTCAGATTTAATGAAAAACGAAGGAAATCACCTACATTTGGCCCAAGTTTGGCCATTTTTCGATGATTTTTGCCCAATTTTGGCCAATTTTGACGAAATCCACGTTTTCGAAGAATCCACCGGATTGGGTGGTTTTGGGGGTGGTATAGCAGCTTTAGTGGAGGATATGGTGCCCAGACCAAAATTAGTCCTCCATAAACTTCCTTCCACCTTTATCGAACACGGACCCCGTCTTTCGTTGTTAAAGGAGCATGGATTTGATCCGTTCCTTTAATCTATGCCTATGAAATCCTTCCTTGTGATGATGCTTGCCGCCAACGCTTTGGTGGCGCAAACACGAACCATTCCTGCGGAAATTAAGATTGACTTTACCGTTAGAGAGTTTGGTTTGAGCAAGGTCGAGGGAGGGTTCCAAAGTGATGGAATACCAGCTGAGGCCACATTTGAAGGGGATATGCTCGTGGCTTTTGAGGGTTGTGTGGCGGCCAATTCTTTCGCCACTGGCGTCGCCGCCCGAGACCGTAATGTGGTCAACAAGGAGGAATTCTTGGATGCCGAAAAGTATCCAACCATTTGTTTTACAGCAGATAAAATTGAGTTTGTGGGCAAAATTGGTCCCAAAACGACCTATGACATGCGTGGAGACCTTACCTTGCGGGGAGAAACGCATCCCATAGAAGTTCGCGTCGTTCAAACGGACGCCAAATCCCTCGAGGCGAGCTTCTCCATCGACCGCACCCAGTGGTCCGTGGGAACAGGGCCCGCCGCCCTAGTCATCAGCGACAATGTCGATTTGGTGGCGAAAATCAACCTAAACTGATTAAATGAAATTTTCAGACTTTAAACTCAACGATACCATACTCGATGCCTTGTTCTATATGAACTTTGAAGAGGCGACCGAGATTCAAGAAAAAGCCATACCGACCATTTTAGAGGGGAAAGACCTCATCGGTTGTGCCCAGACGGGTACGGGAAAAACGGCGGCTTTCGTACTGCCAACACTCAACCAGATTGCGGACGCCCCGAGCGACGGGGTTCAAGTGTTGATCTTGTGTCCCACCCGCGAGCTGGCCATTCAGATCGACCAGCAAATTCAAGGCATTGCCTACTTCACGAATGCATCTTGTTACCCGGTCTATGGCGGTGGCGACGGCGTGAGCTGGGAGGCCGAGGCCGATGCTTTGAAAGGAGGAGCAGATATCATTGTGGCTACCCCGGGCCGATTAATGGCGCACATGGCACGTGGATACGTGAAGTTCGATACCGTCAAGCACCTCATCTTAGACGAGGCGGACCGGATGCTCGACATCGGTTTCTATGACGACATTATTAAGATTATCAAATCCCTACCTGCAGAGCGTCAAAGCTTGATGTTCTCAGCGACGATGGCTCCGAAGATTCGCAGTTTGGCCAAGGAGATTTTGAATGAGCCGGAAGAGATTTCTGTCGCCATTTCCAAGCCGGCTGAGGGGGTGACCCAAAAGGTGTATTTAACGCACGAAGAGCAGAAGGTGGCGTTGGTGCGTCATATCCTGGGCGACAAGGATGATTTTCAGTCCATCATTATTTTCTGTTCGACGAAGAAGAAGGTGGAGAAATTGGCCCGTACACTGCATCAAAAAGGATATGCCTGTCAGGGGATTTCATCAGATTATGAGCAGGAGCAGCGCGAGGAGGCGTTGAGCGACTTCCGCAGTGGAAAAACTCGAATCATGGTGGCGACGGATGTGATGTCACGCGGTATAGATATCAAGGGAATTGATTTGGTTGTCAATTACGATGTACCGGGCGATGCCGAGGATTACGTACACCGTATTGGCCGTACGGCCCGTGCGAAAACCGAAGGGATGGCCGTGACGCTCGTTTGTCCGGATGATATGTTCAAGTTCTCGAAAATTGAGCGATTGATTGAACGGGAATTGGACAAAGAACAACCGCCTGTAGAGCTTGGCGAAGGACCTCAGTGGCGAGCTCCTCAAGGAAAAGGTAAAGGAAGAAAAACAACACCTTCAAAAGCTAAATCTGACCGTAATAAAAGCCGTGGTGAACACAAAAAATCAGATCGAAAACCGGCACCTCGTTCGGAGAAAAAACCTGATGGAAGTGACGAGGCAAATGGTACTGATTCAAGAAAAAAATCATCAAAAAAACGACCTCCATCGAAGTACCAATTACTCTTTGATGCGCTGCCGAATCCGAAGGAAAAAAAATCATAGGCATTATGTAAGGCCAAAATCGTGATCTTTGTCATGATTTTTATGGAGGATTATTTTTAAACTCGCACACCGAATTTTATTAATCGCCTATGTCTACCAAAGCAAAGCTTTTCTCAAGCTTTCAAACTATCGCGTTTGCCTTTGTTTTTATTCTATTAGGGCTATCATCTGAAGCAAAAAACACCAAAGAATTACTAGCGACTACATACCCTGGAATTTCTTCGATAAGTACAGCACCTTCCCCAAATCCCGCACCAACCACTATCCCTGTGATTACCTCATTCAGTCCTCTTTATGCTGAAGTTGGAGATCAAGTGACAATAACTGGTACTGGGTTTAATGCAACGGCCTCTGCAAACACAGTTTTCTTCGGAGGTGTTGCATCTACCGTTGTTTCAGCTTCAACTACTCAGTTAGTCGTTGAGGTACCGGAACGGGCTCAGGATAGGTTAATCTCCGTAATTACTGGAGGGTATCAAGCTCAAAGCAAAATTCCCTTTGTGGTCTCAAATTCGGATTTAAGCGGATATACAAGATCTAACAGTATGTTCAGTTCCGTTGCTTCTTTTACTTCAGTTACTGGTAACCATACGACATTAGGTTATAATGCTACGGACAGACTTTTAGCTGTTGCGGATTTTGACGGTGATGGAAAGCCAGATGTGGCAAAGGCAGGAAATGGCGGATCGGTACGAGTACATAGAAACACTATTACTACTTCAGGGGAGATCGACGCTAATAGCTTTAATGGCGGGACAGATTTTACCACAAACTCTGGTAGTTGGTCTATACAGGCGGAAGACATCAACAACGATGGAAAGATTGACTTATTGGTGAATAACGGTTCAGCGGTTTCTGTTTTGATTAACAATTCAACTTCTGGGACTATCAGTTTTCAATCTAAAGTTGATATCTCAGTTTCAGGTAGTATGATGCGCGTAGGTGATGTTGATGGTGATGGCTTACTAGACATTATAACTTCAACAGGTTACTCCTCAAGTTTTAATGTGTACCTCAATACAAGTTCATCTACTATTTCCTTTTCTACTGCTAGCACATTTACCGGAGCAAGTGGGTCAAGACATTTCGTAATAGGCGATATGAACAACGATGGATTAGTGGATGTAATTCTATTGGGTAATTCTGCATACTATTATGAGAATCAATCTTCCTCTGGTTCAGCGAGTTTTGCTTCAGCAATTACCTTGAGTGGTTCTTCCTACATGTTCAATGCGTCTATCGCTGATTTAGATGGGGACGGAGATAATGATATTGTTGCCACCAACCGCAGTATGATTAACACTAATCCATCCTCAATTTCCACTACAAGTTTCACTAGCGTTTCAACCCCGTCTTACAGCTATAGTTCCATGGGTACAGGAGATTTTGATGGTAATGGTAGACCAGATATTCTGCATGCTTACCACAATTCTGGCCGCTGGACCTATTTTACATTCAACGATTTTAGTTCTGGTACAATTGCTGCCAGTGATTTTTCAAGTCCCCTAAGTCCATATGGTGGATTTGGTAATCCAATATTAGCCGATCTTGATGGGGACGGCAAAAAGGACTTAATCACGCCAAACAACAACTACACTAATTTTACGGTTTACCGCAATAAGCTTGGTGAAGATCCAACCATTACGTTAACATCGAGCCTGTCAGATTTTGAAAAGTGTCAAGGCTCAAGTACTTGGGATAGTCAAAGCATTACTGTTACGGCTCAGTACTTAACTGCTAACATTGGGGTTTCTGGTGCTAATTATACCTATGACTTAGAATACTCACTTGATAATTCTAGTTTCTCAACTTCTTTGTCTATACCTCATACCAATGGTGTTGTAAATACTACGTTATACGTTCGCCCTCGTTCGCACATAAACTCTGCGATAACGGGCAGATCTATTCAATTTACTTCAACAGGTGCTACAACAGTAACGGAGGGTTATACCATATCTATTCTTTCGCCTCCTGTGGTAGCTAATGCTACTACTTCAACGCCTTCTGGCACAGCCATTTCATACACTCCAACGGTAACTAATGGAGTGTCAAATGCCATGTATACTTGGGCTGTAGCTTCTGCTAATAGCAATGTGACAGGAGAGGTGGCAAATTCTACTCCATCGTATACTTTTGATGCGACATTGACGAGTACATCGGCTGTTCAAGAACAAGTGGTGTATACAGTTACACCATATACTGAAACACCAGAATCATGTCCCGGAACGGCATTTTCTTTAATAGTAAATGTTAATCCAGTACCTACACTTACTTCAGCAAGTTCTCTATCGGGATATGCTACGGAAGAAATCACATTGACAGGTACAAACTTGTCCTATATCACCTCCGTCACAGTGGGTGGGCAATCGGCAACCTTCACTGTTAATAGTGCTACAGAGATTGTTTTTGAGGTTCCTCAAAATTCAACAGGCTCTATTGTTGTCAGTGATGGTACCTCGAGTGCAACTCTTTCTGGGTTCACTTATTTGACTACGACAATAACTTCATCTGTTCCTACCGCAACCGTTGAAGGGATTACCTGGTATGACTTGATGTTTGGAAGCAATTGGGATCCATTAGATGACCAACAAGCTGTAGCGGAAACGGATTTGGTCGGTGATGCGAATAATGTACTTACCCAAGTAGGTGCCAGTAAAATGATCATTAATGGTCAAGCATTGGACGATTACTACTACTTCAGAACTAGAATGGGTGAAGCTGATCCTAAAACTTCGATCTATTTAGGCCTTGACTTGGATGGAGACAATATCGCAGATGTGTTCGTCGAGGCCAATAACAAGGCTCAGACTCCATATGTAGCGTATCACCTTTCAGACCCATCTAAATCCGGGATTTCTCCTTCTCAGACAGGGTGGTTGAACAGTACCAACAACACTAATGTTGAGCTTCAATTGAGCGGTAGTCAATCACAGATCACTCGATATACTACTGGGGCAGATATGGAAAATTCGAATCAATCAGATGATGATGATTGGGTGGAATGGGCCTTCAGTGAGGAAAGCTTAAAGTCTTTTGCATCGAGCGCGTTATCATTAAATATTGACGGTAATTCCGCAATTGCTTTATTCTGCTTTACCTCAACTAGTCAAACAGCTAATGGTGATATCGCAGGTGTTGATGATAATACTGCAGATTTGACTTCCTCATGGGCGGATTTAGGTATCGTCATTTATGGCTCTTTGAATAGTGTAAGTTCAGGGTCTATTATAACACCAACTGTAACTTCTCTTTCTACTACAAATCCTACTCCGACCATTTCAGGTTTCTGGGGGGGAGATCAAGGTGGAGGTGATGTAATCTCCATCGTTTTTAATGGGGTAACATACACTAGTAGTAGCCCAGACTTGACCATTAATAATAATGCGTGGTCCATTACCCTTTCTTCTGCAAATGCACTTGTAACTTCCGGTAGTTATGACGTTCAAGTTACCGTAACACGAGGTTCTACTAGTGTAACAGATAATACGAGCAACGAGATAACCTTTACTGCTGATGCCGTGGCACCTGTTGTTCTAACTCAAGATGTTACACTCCCCCTAGACGCCTTAGGAAATGGAACAATCGCAACCACAGATATTGATAATGGAACAACCGATAATAGTGGAAGTTTCACATTATCTCTAGATGTTACTTCCTTTACTTGTTCAGATTTAGGCGCGAATACGGTGACGTTGACAGCTACGGACGGTAGTGGAAATACCCACAGTGCTACAGCAACGGTTACGGTCGTGGACAATATCGATCCTACGATCACGGCTCCATCTGCAGTAACGGTGAATGTAGATGCCGGTGCTTGTAGTACGGCATTAACGAACGTTACGTTAGGTACTCCGACGACTGCCGACAACTGTAGTGTATCGAGTACGACCAACGACGCACCGACGAGCTTCCCATTAGGAAATACGACGGTTACCTGGACGGTGACGGACGGCTCTGGCAATACGGCAACGGCGACTCAGGTGGTTACTGTAGTAGACAATATTGATCCTACGATCACAGCCCCTGCTGCGGTGACGGTGAATGTAGATGCTGGTGCTTGTAGTACAGCTGCATCTAATGTCACTTTAGGCACTCCAACGACTTCGGACAACTGTAGTGTAGTGAGTACTTCGAATGATGCACCAACGAGCTTCCCTCTTGGAGCTACGACGGTGACCTGGACGGTGACCGACGGCAGCGGCAATACGGCAACGGCAACACAAGTAGTGACCGTAGTGGACAACATCGATCCTACAATCACGGCTCCAGCTGCAGTAACTGTTAATGCAGCAACGGGCACATGTAGTATAACTGCTTCTAACGTTACCCTTGGTACTCCAACTACTTCAGATAACTGTAGCGTAGCAAGCACTACTAACGACGCTCCTTCCACTTATTCCGTGGGCACAACAACAGTGACGTGGACGGTGACGGACGGCTCTGGCAATACGGCGACGGCGACACAAGTGGTGACCGTAGTGGAGAACATCGACCCAACCATTACTGCCCCTGCTGCGGTGACGGTGAATGTAGATGCTGGTGCTTGTAGTACAGCTGCATCTAATGTCACTTTAGGCACGCCTACGACTTCAGACAACTGTAGT
>Ga0255777_10004400_pt1 | contig 11652 bp, 8 predicted proteins | sample 101ome_15_FD_179975 | JGI IMG/M metagenome (GOLD analysis project Ga0255777, IMG submission 179975) | Coastal salt marsh microbial communities from the Groves Creek Marsh, Skidaway Island, Georgia - 101402AT metaG (version 2) | ecosystem: Environmental > Aquatic > Marine > Intertidal zone > Salt...
TTTTCCTCACGCAGAACCCGCGTTATACTGCGCGCCCCTTAGGACCATAGCTCAGTTGGTTAGAGCGCTACCTTGACATGGTAGAGGTCGGCGGTTCGAATCCGCCTGGTCCTACCAATTTTTTAAGCCGCTGTTTTTATTCAATTTTATTTTTTCAGAATCGTGCGTTTTGGCGTGTTTCTGTGCGGGGACGCTACCTCATAAAGGTAGTGACCGGGCAGTTGCCTTGTAAAGGTAGTGATCAGGCGGCTCACCTGTATGGGCCTGTTACCATAGCTCTCAAAACTTCAACGACATGCGGCATTATTGAGAGATAAGAAGCGTTACCAAAATAGCATTTGCCTGGCATGACGCGCGCAAAGTGTCAGAAGCCCTGAAGCTCATAAAAGTGGCCAAACTCACGCATCAGCGCTTCGTTCTCGGCATTCGCCCATTGATAGTAGTCTTTATATTCGAGCAGTGAAGCGGCGGCCTCATCCAAGACAAAGGTCGCCCGCTCATGAAGCTGCAGCGCAGAAGCCTGACATCTGGCAGACAAGGGGCCCTCTATCGCATCACGAACAGCGGCCGCTTTGTGTTTCCCTGTGGCGAACAAGACAGTGCGCCTCGCTTCCAGAATCGTCGCAATGCCCATAGTCATTGCTAGATGGGGTTGAAAGTCATTCTCGGAAAATAGCCTGCTGTTGTCGTGCACAGTCGACTCAGTCAACGTCTTGATTCTGGTTCTCGATGATAAACTTGAGCCCGGCTCATTAAAGCCGATGTGCCCATTGCGCCCGATACCCAAAATTTGCAGATCTATCCCTCCCGCGTCAATAATTTTAGCCTCATATTCAGAACCCACCAGCCTAGGATTATCTCCAGGATGGCAAGCAGGAAAGTGCGTGTTCTCTATACAGATATCCACGTGATCAAAGAGCTCTCGGTCCATGAATGATCGATAGCTTTGAGGGCTTCCGCTGATCAAGCCGACGTATTCATCGAGATTAAACGTGACGACGTTCGCGAATGAGATGTGATTCCGGCGATAACGTGACACCAACTCCTGATATACGGCGATGGACGTGCTTCCTGTGGCCAGGCCCAAAACCGCGTTGGGTTTGATCGCCAAGAGTTCGGCCACGCGCCCCGCACCCACCATTGCGGCAGCGGCAGCATTCTCCACAATCAACACTTCCATACAGCCTATCCTGCCTCACTCACTGGACTGACTTAAGTAAACGCACCGCCCTGCAATCCACGTTTGTTTAACTGAGAAACTCCCATCAAGAATCACAAAGTTCGCCTGCTTACCGGGCAACAGATCGCCCAAACTGGCTGATAGACCCAAGGCGTTTGCGGGGTAGCGGGACGCCATACGAACCGCTTCCTGCCAGCCGATGGATGTAAATCTGGCTGCATTGCGCACCGCCGCAGCCATATTAAGGTCGGAACCCGCCAAAACTCCGTTAGTCGTGACGCAACGGCCATCGACTACTGCGATTTCCTCCTCGTAGAGCCTAAACGTTTTACAATCTGAGCCGACGGAGGGCATTGCGTCAGTAACAAGTACCGCACCACCCCGTTTTTTCGTTCTGACGGCCAAATTAAACGTGGCGGGATGGATGTGATGTCCATCAGCGATAATGCCAAACCAGCTCTCGTCATGCTCCAGCGCTGCCCCCACAACACCCGGCTCGCGGCTGTGAACGGGCGTCATCGCATTGTAGAGGTGCGTAAACCCGGTCGCGCCGGCCGCCAACGCATCCCGCACCTGCTCGTAAGTCGCCTCGGTATGTCCAATCGAGACAATAACTCCCGCTTTAGACAATCGCTCGATCATCTCTGGGGTAGTCAACTCTGGCGCTAAAGTCAGGAGAGTCACGCCCTGAGAGAGGGATAAAACCATCTCCAACGCTTCTTCATCCAATCTGCACATTTTGCTCGCGTCGTGTATTCCGCGTTTGGCTGGGTTCAGGAACGGGCCCTCAAGATGTATACCCAAGACGCCGGGAACATTGCTGATCATGGCCGCCTGCACCGCGGCTATTGCGGCCGCCATAACCTCGAAACTGTCTGTTACTAGTGTGGGTAAGTACCCCGTCGTGCCAAAACGGGCATGAGCGTTACCTATTGTTCTGATCGAATCAATCGTCGGAGCTTCGTTAAACAACACTCCGCCCCCCCCATTGACCTGAAGATCGATATAACCCGGCACGATTGAATAGTCTTTTAGACTAATTACTTGCTCGACATCGCCCGGTAAATGAGCGGCAGGCACTATGTCGCGGATAGTTTGACCATTTATGATCAGCGCGTGCTCAGACAGCAGTCGATCACCGTCAAAAATCGCCGCGTCTATCAGCGCCGAAATCATCTGGCTAACTCGACCTGATGAGCACCCAGCATTGCCGCCCCGCGTACACCACTGGCGTCCCCAAACACAGGAGGCAGCACGGGCGCGAGTTGCACACCTGGCATTAAGTGAGGTGCCGCAGCTTGCTGACAGTCGCCGTAAAGACGCTTCACTTTCGACATTCCTCCACCCAATACAATGGCGTCGGGATCGTACAGGAGCATAAGCTGAGCAAGGAATGCGCCCAAACAGTCCACATATGCAGCAAAGGCCTTTTGGGCCGCGGGCTCTGTGTCGAGTTGCTCGATAACTGTCTCGGTTGCCAGGTTACCTGAACCGAAGTGGGCTGCCATCCAGGACAAGCCTCTTCCCGAAAGGTACTCGTTGTAACACCCGCTCGCACCACAACCGCATTGTCTCGGCTCCATTTGATAGCGAGCCAACAGTGCTGCTGGCATCGGGACATGACCAAACTCAAATGCCACACCTTGTTTTGAGCTGTAAATGTTGCCATCGACGCACAACCCGCCACCAACGCCTGTTCCTAAAACCACACCGAGTACTTTGGAAAAGTTCTTTCCAGCGCCGCCACTCGCTTCAGAATAAACAAAGGCGTTAACGTCATTTTCAAAAACAACAGGCCTCCCCAGTTCCCGCGCGAGATCTATACGAACCGGCTTTCGATTAATCGCTGGTATACTGGCAGAAAGCGCCGCGCCCGCACTGTCAAAAAGACAGGGCAAGCCCACACCTATTGATCTGGCAACGCCCCGTACCGACTCAGCGTCGAAGACAAGTTGCGTGATCGCCGACAGAAAAGCTTGGTAATCGCTCGTTGGAGTGTTTACGCGCTTCATGTAGATGGCGCGATACTCGTTATCGAAGATCGACAATTCTATCTTTGTCCCGCCCACATCCAATCCAAATTTCATCTCGGACATTCCCGCACCAATGGGGAGCAGCAGCGGCCGACCAACGAGAGGAAGTGTTCACAATACCCAGCTGTCACTTGGTCACCTCGACATCTGTTTTGACCAAATCAATCGCATCCATACGTCTAACGAGAACAATCAGGGTCGCGATTGAGACAGCGACAAGCGGCAGACCCTTCATTGGTTCGAGTCGGAGCAAAAAACCAATGCCAAAAAGCCCTGCATAAATCGATACGACGCTGATCAGGCAGCTCAAGAGCAGATAGTTCAGCGATCGCCTCCCCGACGAACCGCTTGAAAAGCTGCCCCAGAATCCATTCGGCCGGATTGTCTTCACAAATAGGGCAAGTTGCCCTGGCTCCACCGGCTTAGTGACGACGGTAGCTACCAGAGCCGCCACACATGCCCCCAGCGCAATCCAGGTGATGACATGAATGGGGTGCGAAGCAAGGACGGCCGGCAACACCGAGATCTGCTGTTCAGGAAAACCCCAAATTTGGCCATAGACATAATTCCCCAGCGCTAGCGCAAACCCCACCGACATGCCGGCAATCTCTGTCCAAGCGTTAGCTCGCCACCACAACCAGCGCAGGAGGTGGGGCAAGCCGAGGCCCGCCATCAGCCCTCCGTAAAGCTCCCACATGACCCCAATATTTTCGATAGAAGCGGCCACCATAACCGCCAATAGAGTAATCATCACCGTGGCCAAGCGGCCGGCGATAAGCAAGCGTTCCCCAGAAGCCGCCCGATTGATGAATCGGACATAGACGTCGTTCACCAGATAAGCAGCCCCCCAATTGATCAGAGTAGATACGGTAGACATAAAAGCGGCCATCAGAGATGCCAGTGCGAGGCCCAGCAAACCTGCGGGCAGAATGTCCTTTAGAAGTGCCGGGTATGCTCGCTCCCTATCTTGTTGGAATACGACAGGAACTTTGTCGCTATCGTCATTTGTTATTGACTGACTCTCGGTATCAGCTCGATACAACAGCGCATACTCTCGGATTTCACATTGGTATCGATCATCTAAACATTGCCTCATCTCAACGGAGCAGCGTGTCGAATCGAACTCACACTGATTTGCTGCTTCCACGACGCGTTCTACGTCTTGTTGCGGATAAACCACCAACGCTGCAACACCGACAATGATCCACGGCCACGATCTGAGGACAAAATGAGCAAACGCAAACCAGAGGGCGCCTTTTTCAGCGTCACTCTCAGTTCTCGCCGTACATAGCCGCTGAGCAGTGAAGCCCGAGCCATCGACGGCAGCATTGGTCCACCAAAGCACACCAATAGTCATTAGAAAGGCAGAGAAAGGCATGCCCAACCCGCCCATCACACTGTCACCAAGGGCGGGAATGAAAGACCTCACTGCCTCATGGGAGAGCCCTTCTGCTGCACCTAAGGTCTCGCTCTGAACGGGATACAGCGTCTCAAGCTTCAACCACATTGCCTCGAGGCCACCAACCGATTGAACTACCAACACGCTAAAGAGAATGGACATGACGATCGCTAGAAGAAACTGAAACAGATCCGTCAAAATCACTGCGCGGAGCCCGCCTAATGCCGAGTACGTTACCGTAACCGAGAGCAATACGATGAGCGTAATGCTGTTATCGACCGACTGGAAAACCAAATACTCGGGTAGCAGGGACGCGGCAAAAGAGTAAGCCTGATCACCCAGGAGGCGCCGCCAATCCATAAAGGGCTCGACAATCTTGGCCATGCCAGCCAAAACCCAGCCTAGCACCACACTATTCACTACCAGTGCGTTTAATGCCGCCTTGAACGTTCTTAACGTCGTCGCGGCCGAGCCTCCGTAACGCAGCTCGCATAGTTCCGCGTCTGTCATCACGCCAGATGCTCGCCAGTGACGGGCAAATATTGTTGCCACAGCAACGGCCGCGGTCACACTGCCCCACCAAAACCAATTGCCAGAGATACCATAGGCTGCTACCCACCCGGTGATCACCAGCGGGGTGTCAGAGGCAAAAGTCGTTGCCACCATGGAAGTACCCAGTAACCACCAAGGCATATCCCGTCCCGCGACGAAGTAGCCGGCCACACCGCCTTCAGCAACTTTATTTCGGACCAATAAACCAATGACGAGCGATAGCGACAGCGTAAGAAAGATGATTACCCAATCGATCGAGGAGAGCGCAGACATTGCTGGCGAGGGAGTCATGGGCATTGCTTAGTGCACCACAATCTCATCGATGAAGATTGTGGTAGGCACCATAGCCTCACTGCTAACGCACCAGGCGACGTCATCGTTATGGGCCACCACCCTTAGCGAATCGACCTCAGCTGGCGATATCACGCACTCCAACGCCCCGCCAGCGTCGAGAATCTCCTCCTTGTCTATTCGAATGAGCAGCTCACTATCGTCACGAACAGTCCCTGCGAAAATGGAAAAGGCGCTGGGTCTGTGCAAGCGCCGGTGACCGGTCGCGTCGAAACCCAATCGGATACTCGATACGACAGTGGGCTCGTCAAATTGGATAGTGGCATCCATGTCCACACCCTCAAAGCGAGTCCACTGCGTGAATTCGAACAGTCGATCATGCGCGAGGACTCCGTTAATCAGATTCTGTGCCTCGGGCTCACAGTCAACCCCATGAGCGGCATTGAGGTGAATCACTTGATCGAGCCCAAGGTGTTTTTCTAAAGATAGGCGCACCTCACCAATCAGACAGCCGTCTACCAAGGCCGCAGCACAAATCCGCGCAGACTTACTCAGGTGGAGTGGCTCCACATAACGATCAGAGTCCGCGTCGGGCAAAGTACCGTCCAAGGTGTACACAATGTCCGCGGGGCTATCCATAACTACCCGAAACGCGCCATCGCGCCAAACCGCCTCGATATGAGGCTTTAGATGGCTGTTGCTGAACGTGTATTGCTTGCGGGCCAAGTATTCTTCTAACGACGACAACCGAATCAAGAAGTCAGGCCAAGACCGGCGACTTTGGGGCGTCCATAAAACCTCGGCAAGCGCTGACATTCTTGGCAGCACCATTCTCTCGATGTCACTGAAGGTTCTGATGTACTCGGTCCATACATTACCCTGACCGCCAATCACCCGACTTTGCGTCACCTCATTTTCAATGTAGGCAAGAGGGTCAAAATCGTATACGTCTGACAGTCGCGTCAGGGCATTAATCGCCTGAGGATGAATTGCCAACGGTTCGTCCAGGGAGCGAGATTGATAAAAATCAAAGTAGGCATGCTCGACCGGGGCCATGATCAATGTGTGACCGGCCTCTGCTGCTACCTCGGCCTGTGCTTTACCCCACCATGGCATGACCACCATCGGGTCTACTTCGCTATGCGCAACGTCAGCCCAGGCAATCGGTTGTTTACCAAGCCCTCTTACCAGCTCACACGCTCTCGCTGTGAATACCCCCTGCAACTGCGAAACATCATGAATGTTCGCCTCTCTCATCACGTCTTGACAGGCTTCGCAGGTTGACCACCTCGTGGTCAAAACCTCATCACCACCAATGTGGATGTACGGCCCTGGAAATAATTTGGCCAATTCAGCAAAGACGCCACTGAGAAAGTCGAATGTTGCGCCTTTGAGACAGAGAACGTCGGGGAAGATTCCGAAAAAAGCCTTTGCCTCAGAGGTGTGACCCGCGCATGCCAACTCCGGGTAAGCCGCCAGAATGGCGGAGGCGTGACCTGGTACATCGATTTCTGGAACGACCGTGATGCACCTATCACTCGCATACCTAACGACCTCCTTCACTTCATCCTGAGTATAGAAGCCGCCGTATTCGACATTATCGGACCGCGCCCCCGGATTAAGGGGAAATTCCAAGACCGTTCCCGAACGCTTCGAGCCTAAAGCGGTCAGATCCGGAAACCGTTTAATTTCGATCCGCCACCCTGCGTCGTCACTCAAGTGCCAATGAAAATAGTTGAACTTGTGCAGGGCCAGCAGATCGATATATCGCTTCACATCTGCCACAGAGAAAAAATGGCGGCTGACATCAAGGTGCATCCCCCGGTAGGGGAATCTGGGTAAGTCGACAACAATCCCCCGCGCCAACTGGGCCGGGTTATCGATAGCATATTCTGCGGCGTGAAGCACCTGCAGGACGCCTTGTAGACCCCAGAACGCACCCTCTCTCCCGCTGGCGGAAACGACTAATCCATGGTCGGTAATCGCCAATTGATAGCCACCCTCCGGGCAACGAGGGTCCTCTGAAAATTGCAGGTCAGCCGCCACCACGGTCGACTGCTGGAGCGTAGCCTCAAACTTAAGTGCCTCCAGTTCACGCACCGCATATTCCGCTACACCAATAAATACCTGGCTACTGGCGCTAACCGTCAGCTGGCGCGGTACCTGATAAACACCAACGTGTTCAGTCCACTCATTTACCGCGGGAACAATATGGTCAGCTGCGCAAACCATTATTTATCGTTACTCACGCGGGAGAAGAGCCGCCTCAGAGCGCGGGCGCACCCACTAGCAAAACCCATCGCCCACCTCTGAGAAGCCAGCGCGCAACCAAAAACCGAAGTCAAAATCATAACGATTGCGAAAACATCCAGGCCATCACCTCAGAATCCGCGAAAGCGAGTGTCCACGCGTCGTGGCCAACATCTTCATATTCGGTGTACTTGGGTTGCCCACCGACCGCGCGCAGCGCTTGCACCATATCTCTGCTACGACGGGGTTTCACCACCACATCATCTGCGCCGTGAAACGCCCAGATTGGCGTGCCCTTGATGACATTAGCCGTAGCGATATCGCCACCGCCACAAACCGGAATCGCTGCGGCAAAGAATTGTGGACGCCGGGCGAGTAAGTCCCAGACGCCGAATCCCCCCATTGACAGGCCCGCCAGGTAAACGCGGTGCTTGTTAATCGGAGACTCGTTAATCAACGAATCAATGAGCGCCATCAGAAGCCGCATGGAACGCGAGGGCCGATCGGGGATACGATGCGCGTTGTCAGACCAGGGCGTATCAACCCACTGCTCTTCTGCTGGTACCTGTGCAGCGAGGATAAAGGCGGGAATGTCTTGTTGTTGGCTGAAGTGGTGAATATCTAGCGCGCCATGCTTCAGCTGGCTCAGATTATCCTCGCCGCGTTCACCTGCACCGTGTAAAAAAATGACCAGAGGCGCACCATCAGCGCTATCAATAGTCGAGGGCGCACTTAAGCGATAACGAAGCATGCCATCTTCCGGTGCTTGAAAAATGGCGGAGCGAAACACCTCACTGTTCAACTGTTTTTCTCCCGCCGCTGCGCAAGCCGAGATCGCAATGGCGACTACCCATCCAATGCAACAGCGAATCATATGCGACGCCTCCCATCGAACTCCCTGTGATTATGCAGCACTTGGCTAACAACAACCGCCAGCCCGCGCTGGACAAATCGGTAGCCCATAAAAAAAGCCGAGCAACCTCAGGCACATCGACCATGAAGCTCTCGGCTTAAAGGGTTACCAAAGTCACACGTGACATTGGCAACCCTCGCCACGACCCGGTCTATCCCACCGGGCATATCCACCTCTCAATCAGAACTTGTAGTTGAGCCCCACATAAAACCGGCGTCCGGTGTAGCGACGGTCTAAAGGACGGTCTGCTTCACCCCAATACTGATAGATGTCTTCTTCGGTTAAGTTCACAGCCGAGATATTAAGCTGGAGTTGGTCGGTCACGTTATAAGTAGCGTTTGCATCTACCTGACCGTAGTCATCCGTGTAGACGGTTTTGCCATTGCTTTCAAAAGCCGCCCAGCTATCACGCCAGTTGTAAGAGATCCGAGCACTCCATACATCGGTCTCATAGTAAGCCGATATGTTGTATTGATTCTCGGAGGCGCCCGTTAAGGGAATCTCTCGGGTCTCGCCAGTTGCTGACTCCAGCGTGGCCAGTGACGTGTCGGTGTAGGTGTAGTTTGCAAAGATACCGCCGCCCCACTCAAACGCTTGCTGGTAGTAGATTTCGATACCTTCAGACGTCGCATCACTACCGTTAGCTGGACCCGTGATACTCACGGGGTAGCTTTGGCCCTCGTACTCAAGGTCTGTTATGTAGGTATCGTTAACGACGAAGGTGTCGATATCCTTGTGGAACACCGTTGCGCCAAGAATTGAGCCCTCAGAAAAATACCATTCGACCCCTACGTCAAACTGAGTCGCCTGAAAAGGCTCAAGATCGGGGTTACCGCCGCTGCCTGCGCCGATTCCGCCGGCGACGGGATACCAGAACAGCGCCGCGCCCAAATCAGAGTACTGAACACGTGACAGCACCTTTGCCGCCGACGCCCGGACAACCAAGTCTTCTGCCGCGTCCCACTTTAAGTTAAAGCTGGGAAGGATTTCGCTGAAGCTGCCGTTTCGTACGATGATGTCCTCGGGGTTTGCGCCGGGACCTTGGTCTTGCGAGGCAGAGTCATTTTCGGTTCTAGAGTATCGGAGACCAACATTGCCGCTGATGGCACCAAAGACATAGTTGCCTTGAACGTAAAGGTTAGTGATCTCCTCATTAACCTCAAAAACAGTCGCCCGATTAGTAGAGACCGTCTCGTCAAAGTTATTAGAGACCCATGAGTCAAACGAATTCCAGTTTACGCCCATTAGCCCATTTGAACCGGTCCCTATCTTTCCTGTGAGGCCTTCGCCTTGCGCCACCCAAGTAGCAACAACTGACGCGTCAGGATAGTTCGCCGGGTCATGGTGCCAAGAGTATCCGCATGTCGAGCACCACCAGTAATCGCCGCCGTAGTTGTCTGGAATGCCCTCGTCAAAGTAGGAGTTGACGTTGTTGCGGTTGATTTCATGATCGCGCCATTTGGCCCCCACATCGACCGATTCAAAAATGCCAAATCCCGTATCAAACGATACGTCGATCTGCGCATAAGTTTCCTCATCCGAGTGATCGCCCGCATAGTCGGGTTGGTGCCAGTCGAACGCGAAGTAGTCTGTTACGTTGTGTTGCAACACGCGCGGTGCGGCGAAATCCCAACCCCATGAGGTCGCATTGCCCTTAAACCGCTGGTAGACACCGCGCGTAATCCCGCCCTCAGACTCCGTGAAGCCTACATTGACCCTCGCCTTCCAATTGTCACCGGAGTAAGCCATTTCAAGATCAAAAGTGTCGGAATGAGATTCCGATTCGTAGATGAAACCGCCGCCTGCAATCGACGTAAAGCTATTGCCATCGTTCGGATCGAGGTCCTGCATTTGGAGCATAGTGATGACATTATTTTCGACGCGGAAATCCGTGATCATAGAAGGCTTATAGCAGCAGAAAGTTGGCCACGCTGAAGACAGAGAAGTCCAAAAGTCACTCTGGTAACCGTTCTCTTCGATGAGTTCCGAATCTTGTCCAAGCTCCGATCCAATGTAATTGAACGTTGCCTCAAAGCGATCTGAAGGCTGCCATTGCAATGTCAGCTGATAACCCAGTCGGTCTCGCTCCTCAGTCCCTTGTCCGACCACCACAGCGAACGGCGCATACCCTTGGATGGTGCGGCCATCAACAGTCTCGAGCTTAGTCCACTCGACTGCTGTCTCGCCGCAAGGAGCAAAAGGCGCATCCGAACAGAAGTACTGCCAATTCTCTGTTCGAACGTACTCTGACACCGCTGTGCGGTTCTGCTGTGTGACTGAAGCTAAAACACCGAACGTTTCGTTTTCGTTTTTCCACCCGATTAACCCCGAGTATTGACCTTCCCAATCCTCGGTCACATCAGAATAGGTGCCTTCCAGAGACAGGTAGCCGGACATGCTGTCCATCTGCAGCGGCTTGCGCGTATTGATGATTACCGTACCCCCAATGCCACCCTCATCGATGCGTGCCTCAGGCGTCTTGTAGACTTCGACGCTGGAGATCATGTTGCTTGGCAGCAAGGTATAGTTGAACGAACGAGAGGGGTTGGTTTGGTTTGTGCCCGTCGCGATATAGTTGCCGTTTAATAGCGTTAGTGTTAGATCTGAGCTCACGCCACGGATACTGACGTTTTTGCCCTCGCCGCCATCCCGCGTGATCGATACACCCGGCACGCGCTGCAATGCATCGGCAACGTTTTTATCGGGGAACTTGCCAATATCCTCAGCAGTAATGGCATCAACAAACGCAGCTGCATCACGCTTGATATCGAGGTTTTTCTGCAAGGTATTGCGAATACCTGTTACCAACACCTCTTCCATGATCGCATCTTCCAGATCGTCTGCATCGTCCTGCGCTTGGGTCACTGCGACTCCAGCACTCACAGCCAGTCCGATCAAAACCGTCAATATGCGCTTGGGAATTGCGCTTTTACCGTCAAGTAGATCCAACATTCTCGTTCTCCCTTGGTTGAAGTTGGGGTACCACCATTTGTAACCGGTTACACTTCCGGTAAAGCTTTTTCGCCAATGGACG
>Ga0255777_10004407_pt1 | contig 11645 bp, 14 predicted proteins | sample 101ome_15_FD_179975 | JGI IMG/M metagenome (GOLD analysis project Ga0255777, IMG submission 179975) | Coastal salt marsh microbial communities from the Groves Creek Marsh, Skidaway Island, Georgia - 101402AT metaG (version 2) | ecosystem: Environmental > Aquatic > Marine > Intertidal zone >...
ATCAAAGAACAAGGTATCTATCAGAAGATGAAAGAAAGAGACTTCTAAAAGAGTCTAAGAATTCTAGTTGGGATAAGTTTTATTTATTAATACTATTAGCATTAACAACAGGTGCTAGAAGAAGTGAGATAACAAATCTTAAATGGTCAGACATTGACTTTATTAACAAAACAGCAACTGTCAATCAAACTAAGAACGGTGAACCCAGAGTACTGCCTTTAACAAATTCTGTAATTAACGAAATGAAATCATTTAATCAAGAGTTTGAATTGATATTCCATTCACCCAAGAAACCAGATAAACCTTATGACTTTAGGAAGCAATGGGTAAAACTATTGAAAATGGCAGACATAAATGATTTTACTTTTCACTGCATCCGCCATTCAACAGCTAGTTACTTGGCACAGCAAGGTGTCTCATTGATTGAGATAAGTTCAATACTTGGTCATAAACAAATCCAAGTTACTATGCGTTATAGCCATCTTGCAATAAGTAATAAGCAAAAGTTGGTAGAAAAATACTTTGGTAGTATATGATTTATGAAAAGAAGTTATCTTTGATTAAATATCTTTTTAGGTTAAATTTCGCAGACGAAGGCAAAAGCATACTCAATTTTTTATAACTACTATCACAGTAGTAATAACTCCAGTCAAATGGATTGCCTTCTACCACTGACATACTCCAGGTTTCTATCACTAAAAAGTAACAATCATAAACTTTTGAATAAACACCATACTCTTCAGCCATAGAGGATGAATTATCAATATATATGATATTTAATTCATCATCATCATATGGGAGTAAACTCGATGTTTCTATCTTATGGTCTTTGGTTTTTTTGTAATTTTCTGACTCAAGATTTTCTATTATTTGTTGTGCATTTTTGCAAACACTATAAGCAATATCATCAGCTTGACTAGCCCTATCTGAAATAAAAAGAATAATAACTGGGATTAAAACTAGAATAAATCCATATGCCACTGAGTATGAGTCAAGGTCATAATTTAGACCCACATAGAAACTCACTAATAGAAAAAAACCAATTAATGACTTAATAATAATTGAATGATTCAAAGTTAATATCTAAGTATCAAATTGAACAATATACCTTTAACTGGTATGGATATAGGTAGAATTAGAACTCATAATAATTAAGCTTCAAAATAAAACTATGGAAACATTTGCAATAATTAATGCTGTAATAGTAATAGCTGGAATGATATTCCAATGAAAATCAATAAATTAATTAAAGGAATCTTTTTCACTTTCCTGAGTTAATCTAAACAAAATGAAACTTAACGGTTGGCAAAGAATATGGATTGTAATATCACTTAGTTGGTTCAGTTTTCTTTATGTAATCTCTGAGACTTATACTCAGGACCTTTATGCAAATCTGAATAATTACTTTGTAAACGAAAACTATGATGGGGCGTATAAGTCGCTTGAAGAAATTATTAAAAACGATGATAGTACGCCATACGGATTTCTATTACATCGAGGTAAGTATATTGAAATTCCTTATTCCTACTCAAATAAGAAAAGAACAATTGAACATACATACTCCTTATTTAACAGTAGGAAGAACATACCCAAATACAAGAAGATTTACGAGGACTTAAAAGAGATTAAAAGAAGTACTCAACTTAAATATATTAAATATTTAGTTACTGAAGAAATTCCTTGGTATTTAGCACCTCTTATTTTTATCTATCTTTTAGGTATGCTGGTTGGATGGATTCGGGCAGGCTTTAAAGGGTCTACTTAATCAGTTATGCGTATGAAAAGACATTTAATTTTTCTTTTATTCTTATCTAGTCTTGCAAGTGCTGCTGACTATTACAAATGTTTTAATCTAAGAGATTACAAACTTCAGGATAATGGCTTATTAAAAGAAACGCACAATTGGGGCGAGAATGGTTTTTCAGCATTTACCATTGATTTAAGAACTGGTGAATATCGTTCTCCTTTTGAGACTTCCATCTTAAAAGTTATTCAAGTTGGAGATAGTGATAATTCATTTTTGGCTATAAAACCAGAGTCACTTTCACGCTATGGGTGGCAACTAAAGATTACTGAATATGTTAACTCTCCAAAAAAACCTTTTATAAAAGCCGATATTTTTCCACTTGGAGATGTTTCAACTGGCTACTGTAAAAAATTCTAATATGGATAAGAAAAAATACTTTAATGAAAAAAGAATAACTGGTTGGTCTTTAGTTGCCATTACAGCTTTTTTTGCATATTTACTTGCTGAATTTCTCGAAGGGTTAAATCTCAGTCAATCTTGGACCACTGGTGTTGGGATATTTTTTGGTGCAGTTCTATGGTTGCTCGCCTTATTTCTTAATGATAAATATGACCTTTTTGGAGACAAAGAAGACAAATGAAAAAGTTTCTTGTTTTAACCTATCTACTTTCATCATTTTCATTTGCTTCAATTGACTATCAATACCAGGCATACAAATGTGCCATAGAGAATTACACTAAAAGTCAGATATTTATGCTTCTTTCAGTAGCTGGGAAACATAAGCATTTAGAGAAAGACAGTATGAAGATGTTTGAAGACTGGCGAGAGATAGCAATGAATTATGTACCCAAGGGTCTTACCAGAAAAGAAAGACAGTATATTGTTGAAGAGGATAGAGGGAATCTCTTTAATGAATTAGAAAAGAAGTATGGAGATATAGTTAATAATCATTCAGCTATTCTTGGCAGTCTAAGAGATTGCGGAATGAGGGAATATCTCTATTCGCTTAAAGCACCAGGTTATATTAATTTTCTTGAGGGGAAACCAATACAATGAGTTTTACAGAATCACCGATATTCCTTGATTTGATAATTTATTTGATTACACAAGTTGTATGAAGATTATTTATAAGTTAATACCTTATCTTATATCTGCAGGTTTTTTATTTGCAATTATTTACTTGCCATACAAACACTTTGAGGATGAAAAAGCCCAGAAACATCAAGCAAAAATTGACAATGTTGATTTTCTTGGGGAGGCTTATGTTTACGGTGATTGCAGTGAATATCACACTGAAATAAGTGCTAATTATTTTGGCACACTAAGAAATATTAAATTTCGGGATACTGGTATTGTGTCGACTAGGTCAACTCTCAGAGATGCAATTGAAAAAGATTTTGCAAAGGATTTTCAAGAGGGTATGGAGGCTATGAGTAAATCCAGTAAAGATTACCTCAAGCACATTGGAAAGTATCATTTACCTGACATAATAGATATTGATATAACTCCTGCTGTTAACCTTAATGACGATAAATTTAAACTATATGGAATTGCCCATAAATACTTTTATGTTGATGGCAATGAGGTAGGTTCAAGAATGAATCATTACACTGAATGTAATGTAGAGAGAATCTCTAAGGAGAAATACAAGTCACTTTCTACAAAATATTTATAGGGAAATTAATTATGAACATTATGACTCCCCAAGGTTTTATCAATACCACTTTTAAAAAATATATTAATTTTGAAGGAAGGGCATCACGGGCTGAATTATATTGGTGGCATTTATACGTAATAGTGATTTCATTCTTACTAGGATTTATTTTATTAAATATATTAAGTATTAAGCAGTTTGAAACATTCTCTACAATCTACGGGTTGTCGTTAATACTTCCAAATCTTTCATTGAGTGTCAGGCGACTTCACGATAGTGGTAACAGTGGTAAGTTCATTGTTGTAGCATATGGACTCTTTGTTATTATTATGGTTCTAAACAACCTTTTCATCATTCCTTATTTAAATACAATTATTGCCTTTATAGCCCTTGTGCCAGTCTTTTATCTTTACTACCTTACTTTTGTAAAGGCTGGTGATATTGAAAGCAATAAATTTGGTAACCCAGATGATGATTATCTGCAATAAGATTAAGTTTTTGATTTGTACCAATTAATGACTAAAGAAGAACAATTTGATGAGATACAACTCTATTTCAGAGAGAGTTATGTAAGTTGGGTTAATCAAAAATTAAGCAATTTAGGAAGGGATTTAGAAGGCGACAAAGAGAATCATAACCATTACCATTTTTGTCAGTGTGAGACAGAAAAATTCATTAAGTTTGCTGGGGACAAGTTCAATATCCGAATGTATATTTTTATGACATCAATGTTTGATGAAATTTTGTTTTCAAACTTTGGTGGCTATTATGATTCAAATGCCAAGGATTATTTGAGATTTCCAAACATTACTCAACATCATTTTTTTGAACACGTTAGTGCAGATTGGGTTCTTTACGATATGAGAGAAAAAGCACTTGGAGGTTTTTCTTGGGAGAATGGCGAAGAAACTATTGATATTTTGATGATAGGATTCAAGAAATGGTTTCTTTCTGTTGCATCAGAGAAAGAATATCAAAGGTTCTTATATCGTCTTAGAGATTTCGTAGGAGACTTAATTAGAAAATGCCAAACAAATAATATGACAAGATATTCATATCTACCCTTTATGAACATCTTAGATAAGTACTTTGTCAATCTAAAACCTTCAGTCCGATTTCGGTTTTGAATTGATATACCTTTTAAATAAATTCTTATTCAATTTTCTTTTTATAACCCATTGCAGCATCGTACAATTCTTCAGGTCTAGGTAGTCCAAATCCTTGTTCAATCGCAAACATATCAATTGCTATTAGATAATCCTTCATTTGTTCTTTATCTAATTCATTTACAGAACGAAGAGTTTTAATCACCTTATCTTTAGTTTTTATAGTTCTGTATCCAAGAAATTTATCTCTCAAGATATCGTGCATACCGTCTTTGAAGTATCCAAAATCTCTAGCTAGAGTCTCAACCCATAACATATACAAAGAATTTTGCTTTTCTCTTTGTCCCAATTTGTCATCTTCTAGATTATTCATTCTACAAAAAAATCCGCCATATTCTTCAATCAAATATTTATTATATGTAACGCTGATACCTTATCGATAACTGATATATAATTAATTTAGGCATTTAAATTTCTAACTTGTACGCCTTGGCATTGTGCCTAAAGTACTAAAGCAGGAGGTCATAATGGCAAAATATACGCTTACAAAAGCTGGTAAAGACGACAAGATTTTTAAAGAAGGCTTTACCATATCTAATACAAAACCAAGATATAGGATTGGTTCTAAAGAAACAGCAGATAAGTTCAACAAGGGTGGGGCTCAGGTTACCCCTGTAAAATCAAAAGCTAGGGGACTTAGACTTGCCACCCAAAAGGAATGCGACAGGGCAAATCGTGGCGGAGTTCAGATTGTTGTGCATTCTAGCAATAAAATTTTAAAATAATGACTATGGAAGTCCTTTTAACTATTGATGAAGCTATTAGAGTATTGAATCTGGTTTCTATAATTTTTACTCAATGAAAGAGAAAACAAAAGAATATATTGGAATCTTCAGTTTTCTGGCTGCTGCATTTTTCTTTTATTCACAGTTTAAGACAAATGCTGCAAATATGACAGAAGGTCCTTTGGCATCAATTCTTGTATTAGTGCTGCTAGTAGTGAGTTATCTTTTGTATAAAACAACAAGATGGTCTCTAATAAATATTACAAAGGACAAAAGACCGAAGGAAGTTCAAAAGCAAGACCCTATTGAATGAGAAGTAGAGAATGTCTAAATAGATATATAGATATTGACCATATTTAAAAAAAATATAATTAATAAAATTTTATAGGTAAGATTGAAGTCTATTAAAGTGAGAATTAACAAGATAACTCAAGCAACTCTAAGAAAATAAATGTACCAGTTAAGAAATATTGATGGTTGGAGACTTAAATGGTTGTTAATGACTATTCCTCTTACTATGATAATTACTGGGTATGTAAGTTATAAATATGGCTTATATTCACTGTTTAATGATTCAGTACTTCTTTGGAATACGTTAAAGTTAATTGTGCTTTGGTCTGTTTCAATTTATTTTGTTTGGGATTTATATAATCATTTTATAACTCGTTCAGACTAGCCAATTATGAAAACTGGAAAGGCAATAAATTCCAAGTCTTCACCATTTCCAATTTTCTAAAGCTTCTAACTTATCTATCTTTTCTTGAGATAATTTCCCTTCCTTCATAGAAGCTCTTTGTCTTTTTGCCCATTGACCAATTTTCACATTCTTATATTCAGTGCTATTAGTTAGTGAAGAATTTTTAACTAAGAAAAACTCTAATAACTTTTCATAAAAAGCTTCCCAAGTATCAGTATCCCATACCCAGCAATCAATTGATTCTAAGAAATTAATATATTCTTTATCCAGTTGGTCTTTTCGATTTCTTTGCTTGCTAACCCAAGCCCCTAAGCTTTTTCCATCACTTGTTTTATAACTTGATAGTGGCAATGTATTAAATTCATTCACATAATTCTGAAGAAGTTGAAAAAATGATAACCATTTATCTTTAAACGGGTCCCAAGACCAGCCTTTTAGGTTATCAAAAAGTATGTATTTCTCACCTAGCTTGCCCTTATTTCCTGCAAGACGCTGTCTTTGAACCCATTTCCCAAGTGCAAAACCGGTTTCATCAATATAACTAAATGTTGGTGATGCATTATTAAACCTATCAATATAGACTAGAAGCCTATTAAATTTTTCTTTCCATTCATCATCAGTTAGAGTCCAAGACCAACCTGGTAAAGATTCTAATAATAGTTTTTGACTATCAGAAACCTTATCAGGTCTTTGTCGAATTCTAGCAACCCAGCTCCCTATATTAAGATTATTATGAATGTATCTATTTGGCGGTCTCGAGTGATTATTGACCTCAGAATAATCCTTTAGGGATTGGTACATATTATCCCATTGAGTATCACGAGTATTCCAAGACCAGCCCTCTAAATCCTCAAGTAGCTGAACCAACTCTTCTTCTAGAGTTGCTTTTTTAGTTCGTTGAGAAACAACCCATTGACCAAGTTTAAAATCCTCTGTTGTGACATAATCAAATCTAGGAGATGCGTTTCCATATTCATCAGCATACTTAACAAGCTCTGCGTAGCCTAAATTCCAAGAGTCTAAGTGTGGATTCCAAGACCATTGTGGGAGACTTTCTAGTTTTTCAATCTGTTCATTATTTAAGCGAAATTTTCTTTGTCTTTGCGAATCTACCCAGATACCCAACTTAACCCCTGATTCAGTAATATATTTGCCTGGAACTCTTGATGAGTTATTTTCTTGAGTATAGTCTTGAAGAACTCCAAAATAATAATTCCAAGACTGGGTAGAATTTTCAACAACTAGAGTTTTAAGAGAAGACTTGAAACTTTCGGAAACTTCAATTGGCAAATCAAATGTAACTTTATCTGAGAGTGTGTCACCACCAAGTGAAATATTCTTTCTACCCATCGATGTACGAATTTCATTTAATTGAATTTCTAAATCCTCATCGTGAGATTTAAGTGCATTGAGTATGTCCCAGATAGCTTTAAACTTTGTTTTATTAATAGTTTCTTCAGCTAAATCTTTATTCTCAATGAATATTGGAAGAATGATATAGCCATAGTCTGAATCATCACTCGTTCTGATTGCACGACCAACACCTTGAATAATATCGACTTGACTCTTCCTAGGGTTAATGAAAGCAACAGAGTCAAGATTTGGAACATCTACGCCCTCAGACAAACATCTCGCATTTGTTAATATTCTTACTTCATCTTTTGAAGCAAGTTTTAATTGTTTAAGCTTTTGATTTCTAACAGAGGTTGGAGTGTTTCCAGAGACCATATCAGCAGTTAGAAGTTTATTTGACTTATCTGAGTTTGGAAGAATATCTAATACTTTATGGAGTGTGCCTGCAAACTTATCAGCCAAGGAAATATTGCTATGAAAACTAATCATTTTTGTTAAATCAAATTTATGGATTGCTTTTAACAGTCCAATTTGTGAAGCCAACGAATATGCATCGATATTTTCATTTTCATTTAACTTCAACAACTCTCTTTCAGATATAAGGTCAGCAATCATTGGTTCAGTAACGCCAATAACAACAACCTTATAATCATTAAGAAGAGGTTTGGGTTCATACGATATGGCTTGGGCAAAAGATAGTTTATGAAAAACACTACCGAACTTAGTTTCATCACTCATATCTGCAATTTCGATATCTCGAATCTTTGCTTGTGAATGAACTCGCTTACTAAAGGTTTTGGGAGTAGCAGTAGCATACAATCTTTTACTTGCCCTAATTTTCTTATTATCGACAATAGTAGTGAAATCAGAAGTTGTATCTCCAGTACATCTATGTGCCTCATCTGCAATTGCCAAATCAAATGGTTTAATACTCTTGTCTTTAAAAACTTCTGCAATCATTGGAGAGGATTGATAAGTTGAAAAGACTACTTTTCTTGCATCTCTTGATAAAAATTTCTTAATTTCTACAGGCTGTGTGGTGGTTGGGAAATGAATCTCATCAACTGAACCTACAATTTCATCAACACCTCTAGTTACTGAAGAATCAGAACATACACACAATGCCTCGAATGGTTGAGAACAGGCTTTATACCACTCATTTAGAGTTTGTGATAAAAGACTAAGTGACGGTAATAATATTAATGTGCTATTGGCATCTAATGCTTCTTTAATCCATAGAGTAGTGAAAGTCTTACCTGTGCCACAAGCCATAATTAATTGACCTCGGTCAGAAGATTTGAATCCCTTTACTACATTATCTATTGCATCTTTTTGGTGTGACCTAGGCTCATAAGAGATTCTTTCAATTGGTTTAAACAGTCCATCAAAAGTATCTGGAAAATTAAAATCAGATTCAGAAAATTCATCATATAGGAGAACATCGATTGGCTTTTCCTGACCTCTGATTGTTTTCTTAGCGTTGTTTGTTATAGACTTAGTGGTTGATACAAGAAGTCTTCTGTCAACTTCTTTCCTACTTGTATCTCCTAAAAATGTGCTGAAGTCAGATAACTTTAGAGTTTTATCAGGATTGTAGTTTTTAGACTGTATTGCCCAAATCTCTCCACTGTGGGTTTCAGCAATTAAATCTGTTCCTAAATCTTCCTCTTGCCATCTATGCGGATTATCTTCTTCACTCCATAACCAAACATTCTTTAACTGATTTGACCATTTAGGATAAGTGGTGAAATAGACTTTGAGAAATTTCTCAAACTGTTCACCTTTAGAGTTGTCATCATTGAATGATTCTAGGAATTTAGAAAAAGACGCCATAAAAATAATTATAGGTAGAATTGAAACTAAATGCAGAACAAGATTTTAGAATTAGCTAAGTCATATAAAGAAGAACTCCTCAAGAAAAATGAGATGGAGTATGCAACCAACAAGCCAGACATTGGTGAAGACTTTTACGACCTTATAAACGGCATAGATTCTGTATGTGACGACATAGCTAATTGCATCAGATATAAAAGGTATACCTGTCCAGAAATAGAAGCTGAAATGAAATCTTATCTTGCTAAAAAAGGGTTAAATCTAAACGAAGGTTCAGATGACTATAAGTTTTGTCTTGATAAATTCCTACACGCCACATATGACGCCTGTCGAGATAAACTAGAAATTTATGAAGGAAAAAAATATGTTGGTCTTGATGAGTCTAGGTTTGAAGAAAGACCTATTATCAATAGACGTGCTTCTACAATTCATAATCAAGAAGTGATTAACGAAATTGCTAGAGAAATAATGGCTAAGTATCCTAGAACCCAGAAAACGGATTTAGCCAATGAAATAGCCGAAATAATTAAAAAAGAAAACCTCCTGGATAAACATCTAAGTTTTGACACAATTAGGAAGATATATCTAAAAAATCATCCAAATTATTAGAATTTTCCCAAATTTCCCAAACTTTCCCATAAGAATCCTTTTATATCAGTCTCTTTAGACTGACTGAGTTTCCCAACCACCTACCTTTTTTAGACACCTTGAATGGAATAATTTTCTTTAGCAGCTGCTTTTTATGTTTATTAAATTTAAGAGGTATCAATGAATAAAGAAATTACGAGAGAATATTTAGATTTTTACATTAAGAAAAATTACAAGATTTTTCCTTGTAAGCAGAATGATAAGAGACCACTAACGCTTCACGGTCACAAAGATGCGTCTAATCTGAAAGAAGATATTGATATGTGGTGGGAAAATTATCCTGATGCCAATATAGGACTTAGAACAGGAAGAGAGAATAAGCTAGTTGTTTTAGATGTTGATGTAAAAAATAAAGCAAAAGGGTTTGAGAGTTATTTGGCTATTATGCAGGAAGTTGGCATATTGAAAACTCAATCCGTAGCCACTCCATCGGGGGGTTGGCACTACTATTTTAAATATCCAACTGGGGTAGATAAAATCAAATCCTCTACCAATATTAGACCAGGAATAGATATAAGGGCAGACGGAGGTTATGTGATTGCACCTGGTTCATCAATTGATGGCAAATATTACGAATTTACCAATCAAGAATCGATTGCAGAGATTCCAGAAAAACTATTAGATATTATTCAGGGAGAACCTACTAGAGAGGTTAGAAAGTCTTTTGGAAAAATTCAAAAAGGAGGAAGGAATGAACATATATTTAGAGTATCTAGCAAGCTTAGAGGCGATGCTGTCCCATATGAAATTGCTGAACAAGAAATACTAGAGATAGCCAGTCAATGTGAACCACCATACCCAGAAAATGAAGCCTTGCAATGTTTGAGAGGTGCATATAAAAGATACAAGCCAAATCCTAGTAACCCAACAGATGTTGGCAATGCAGAAAGACTCATTAAGTTATTCGGAGTAAACCTCAAATACGTCTATGAATTTAATAAGTGGTTATATTGGAATGGTTCTAGATGGGTATTTGATGATAATGGGCAAATGATTAGATTTGCCAAGAAAACTGCCAGGTCAATCATAGAAGAAGTTAAAGATGAATCTGATATTAATGTCAGAGATAGACTTCTAAAGCACGCAATGAATTCTGAAAACCATCAAAGACTAGAGGCAATGATTAAGATTGCAAGGTCAGAAGATGGGGTCAGTATTTCTCAGTGCCAGCTGGATAATGACAAATACCTTTTGGGCGTTAGTAATGGAGTGATAGATTTAAAAAGAGGCGAATTGGTTGGCAACTCTAAAGAGAAACTGATTACCAAACAGGCATCAGTGTTTTTTGAAAGAGATGCTAAATGTCCGAATTGGAAGAAATTCATAAATGAGATTACTGATTCAAATAATGAATTGGCTGAATATCTTCAAAAGGCAATTGGTTATTCATTAACGGGAGATACCAAAGAACAAAAGATATTCTTTCTCTATGGTATAGGTGCAAATGGTAAGAGTGTTTTTGTGAATACCATACAAAACTTAATGGGTGATTATGCCTTGCAGACTCCTGTCAGTACATTAATGACTAAAGGTAACAGGGGTATTAATAATGATGTTGCCCGACTCAGAGGTGCAAGGTTTGTTGCAACTACTGAGACTGAAGAAGGAAGTAAGTTTAATGAGGCTGAACTTAAACTATTAACTGGTGGAGACATAGTAACTGCTAGGTTTTTAAACCAAGAGTTCTTTCAATATTATCCTGACTTTAAGATATGGATTAGTGGCAACTACAAACCAGTGCCTGGCGAAGGATATAGTATCTGGAGAAGATTAATACTCATTCCTTTTGTTGTTCAATTCACTAAAGAAAGACAGAATAAAC
>Ga0255777_10004411_pt1 | contig 11639 bp, 11 predicted proteins | sample 101ome_15_FD_179975 | JGI IMG/M metagenome (GOLD analysis project Ga0255777, IMG submission 179975) | Coastal salt marsh microbial communities from the Groves Creek Marsh, Skidaway Island, Georgia - 101402AT metaG (version 2) | ecosystem: Environmental > Aquatic > Marine > Intertidal zone >...
CCACTTTGACTACTACTGCTGTTTACTTAAAAGAGTCTGGCAAGCAAGATATAGTTAACCCATCAGACATGAGTAAATCTGAAGTTAAGGGTGTCTGTCAGTTTCTAATTGATATGAAAAAGAAAGGCCAGTTTAGAACATTTTGGGATGGTTTTGGAAATGGTGTTGATCTACTAGCTAGTGAAGAAGTTCTTGTTTCATCATGCTGGGAACCTATAGCTGTAATAGCTGCTAAGAAGGGCGCAGATATTCATTATGGAACAATGAAAGAAGGCCACCAAACATGGAATAACGTTTGGATGTTGACAAAAGGTGGTAAGCAAAGAGGTCAAGAGGATAATTTTTATAAATTAATGGATTTATACTTATCTCCTTGGTTTGGTGCAAGAACCCTAGCTAACTTAGGCTTTACTCCTCAAATGACTGGTGTAAATGAATATGTTGATGCAAATCCTAGTGATTTTGATGCAAATACCAAAGCAGTTATCGCCCAAAGACTTAAAAATAAGGCGGACAGGATGGCTGTAAAGGGTAACTCATGGCAGAACTTATATCCTAAGGAGTTAAGAGCTTATCAAGATTGGTGGGCTAAAGTTCAAGCTGCTTAAATACATTAATTTTAATTACAACCTTGTTTTCGCAAGGTTGTAATTTTTTTTTGGTTGTTTAATGACACACAAAAGTAATTTTATATTTAAAATACCTATCATGTTTATGATAGTTTTTTTTGTTATTCCTCTTGCCTTAACAGTCGTTTGGAGTGTTTTTGAAAGAACAATGTTCTGGATGGAACCGGCCTTCACTTTGTTTTCATACGAAAACTTCTTCTTTTCTTCAAGATTAGAGAATTTTTTATCTTCTATGATGCATTCTTCAATTTCTGTTGTATGTGCTTTTTTTATTGGTTTCCCAATTGCAATTTTTATAAGAAGAAGAGTCAAGAAAGTTGCGCAACATAGAGTGATGTTGCTTTTTATACTTCCTTTTATGGTGTCGGAAATCATTAGAATTTTTGCGTTAAGGCCTATTCTTTCTAGGAATGGGGTTGTTAACTCATTCCTAATGGATATGAACATAATTGATAGTCCTATTTCAATTTTTGTTTTTACGCCAACAGGTGTGGTTATTGGTGAGATTGTTTCATTCTTACCCTTTATGATATTTTCTACATTTTTAGCCCTGGAAGCTATTCCAAATTATATTTTTGAAGTTTGCTCTGATTTAGGAGTTAACAGAAAAAGAATGTTTTTAGATATTTTTTTCCCACTAGCTGCTCCTGGCTTGTTTGCAGGTAGTGTTTTTATATTTGTTAATGGAATTGGTATAGCTCTGATTCCAACAATTCTAGGTGGTCCCGGGTCTGTTAATGCAGGTCTAATTGCTACTCAGGCTATTATAGCTCTTGATTTCCCTCTAGCTATGGCTGTTAGTGCTATAATGATGTTTACTTTAATGGGACTATTATATATCGGTCATAGATTATTCAATTTGACGAAATTATTGGAGCCAATTAGCTAATGTCAGTTAGAGATGATTTTCAACCGCAATGGAAGTTAGCTCTTAAATGGGGATGGCTTGCTTTTGCTGTTTTTATCTTAATGGCTCCAACTTTCTATACAGTATATATTTCATTTAATGAATTAGGTTTTGGTGCTAAATATTACATTTTTACATTTCAGTGGTACGAGAGTGTATTTTCAGATAGGCAATTGATAGGTGCATTAGGTTGGACTATGCTTCTTGCTTTGATAACTCTCCCAATTGTTATCCCATTTGGTTTGCTGTCGGCTAAATTATACAAACAGAGTTCAAAAAAAGTTTGGATAGTTTTTGTTCTTCTTTCCCCATTATTTGTTCCCGCTGACATACTTGCATCTGCTCTTTTAGTATTTTTTAAAAATCTAAATAAGTTTTTTACTTTTATTGCTGATTTTACTGGTTTTTATGCTTTAGAAAGCTGGTTTGATCTTGGAATAATGACGGCTGTGATTGGTTTAATTGTATATACTTTACCATACGTATTTGTAGTTATTATGATTACAATGGCTCGGTATAGGAACGAGCAAACAGAAGCTGCAAGAGATTTGGGTGCTTCTGCTTGGAGAGCTTTTTGGGAAATTGAGTTTCCTCAGATACGAGCAGGTGTTTTCAGTGCTTGCGCCTTTGTCGTAATTCTTACATTCAATGAATACACAAGAACAAGTCTTCTAAAAGGTGGCTTTGATACATTTACTTCAGTATTAATTTCCCAAATGTTAAACACCGGAATGTCTGAAGAATCTTACGCTATGGCATCAATTGTAAGTTTAGTTGCAATTATAATAGTTTCATCAATTTTAATATTTACAGCCTTGCGATCAGAAGAGCTTGAAAAAGTTACAAGAAAAGTAAAAGAACCTAATAAATAATTCTTGGAGAAAAATATTGGCTATTACAAATTCAATTGAAGTTAGAAATTTGGTTAAAACATATGGTGATGTATATGCTTTAAAAAATGTAGACTTGGATATAGCTGATGGCGAATATTTTGTTTTATTAGGTCCTAGTGGCGGAGGCAAAACAACACTTTTAAGATCCATTGGTGGCTTTATTAGGCCTGATAGTGGCACTGTTCAAATTAAAGGTAAAAATGTTGACAATCTTCCTCCAGATAAAAGACCTACTTCAATGGTGTTTCAAGGGTTTGCATTATTCCCTCATATGTCTGTATATGAAAACATTGGTTATGGATTAAAACTTAGATCTGTTGAAAAAAATGTTATTCACGACAAAGTCATAAAAATGATGGATTTAGTAGGTCTTTCTGGATTATCAGATAGAAAGCCCCATGAGCTTTCTGGGGGACAGCAACAACGAGTCCAATTAGCAAGAGCTCTTATTTTAGAGAATGATGTTTTGCTTTTAGATGAACCATTATCAGCTTTAGACGCACAACTTAGAAAAGATATGTGTATTGAATTAAAAAGACTTCAAAAGACTGTAGGCATAAGCTTTGTTCATGTAACGCATAACCAAGAAGAAGCCATGTCTGTTGCTGACAGAATTGCCATCATTGCAGATGGTGAAATGATAGAACATGGCTCTCCTAAACAAATATACAGCAATCCTAAAAAGAAATTTACAGCAGAGTTTATTGGTGAAAAAAATATCTTGGATGGGGTAGTTTTAGATTTCAACAAATCTAAAATAAAAGTTGATATTGGAAAAGATGAAATAGAGGTAGCTAATAACAATTATACCATTTCAAAAAATAAAAAAATCAGCCTATCTATTAAGTCTGAATCAATTCAGATCAAGAAAATTTCAGCTGGAAAATCACAGAAAACAAAGAATGGTATTTTTGGTAAAGTTACTGAAATAACTTTTTTGGGACAGTTTGTTAGGTATCTTGTTTTGCTAAGCAATAATCAAGAAATTCAAGTCAGGTCATATAATGAGATCAAAGATATAAGTCTTAATGATAAAGTGAATTTAATGTGGGATTTAGAAGATTTTCTAGTGCATGAAAGTTAATTTATTCCGGAGGTTTTTCTAGAAAAGGTGTTAACTCTTTGCCATAAGTTCCTTCTTCTTTAATATACCAATCACCTATCTGACTAGAAGTCATGAATGTTACATCTTCTCTTTTTTTCAAATCTTGAATAATTTTCTTTAAATAATAAAAATTTTGAGGAACCCCAACTATATGTGGGTGTAAAGCTAAAGTTATAATTTTTGTATTAAATAATTTCTCGTCATCAAAAACGTCTAAAGTAGCATTTACTCTTTTGTACATTTCATCACAAGAGTTATTTTGAACGGTCCAAATCGGTACATCGTTTAACTCAAATGTATATGGCATTGCTACAATAGGTCCTAATTTTGTCCTCATCCAACAAGGTAGTTCATCGATTAACCAATCATGTAAAAACTCAATACCATTTTCTTTTAATAACTCTGGTGTATTTTCTGTTTCTCCACCACCAGGACCAAACCAGCTTCTCACAGGTTGTCCAGACAAACTTCTAAGTAAATTCAGGCTCTTTTCAATTACAAGTCTTTCATCTTCAGCAACTCTTAAAGATTCTTGAAACCAACCATGACCAACTAACTCCCATTTAAGATCACATATTTTATCAAATGCAGATGGGTATACTTCAGCTACTTGAGCATTGATGAAAGCCGATACAGGTATACTATTTTCTTCAAATAATTTAAAAAGTCTAGAAAGTCCAACTCTCATTCCGTATTCTACCCATGAATAATTTGGTAAATCTGGTGGTTCAGGTGTTTTTCCATGAGGCGGTGGCAAAATACCTCTAGGCATGTTTTTATCAAAAGGCCAATACTCAACATTCATTACAACATGCACTATTAAAGGTTTTCCTCCAGGAGGGTTAAGTTTTTTTTGATTTGAAGATAGGCGATAGGGAACTCTAGGGTTTGGCCACATAAACAATTCCTTTACAAAAATTTATTATTGCAAGAATTTTTCAAAAAAAGAAGATGTTTTTAATAAAAAGCTATCGTTTTGATTTGATGCAATTATTTGAATTGAATGATTATTTTCCTTATTATGACAAAAGGGTAATGATAAAGCTGGTAAATCTGCGATATTTGCCAAAGATGTAAAATTAGCCTGGTTTGTAGGTGTTTTATCCTTAATTTGAAAAGAATTTTGGGGAGTTGTTGGCATTAAAATAAAATCAAAATCTTGAAAGGCTTTTTGGGTAAGGCTTTTTAATTTTTGTAGTTCTAACTTAAAATTTTTAATTTTTTTATTATCGATAGATTTTCCAAATAATAAGTTATTTCTTAAATGTTCTGAAATATAACTGGCTTCATCTTCTAATAGTTCTTTTAAGTTTTTAGCACCTTCATTTTCAACAATTTTGAGCAATAACTTTCTATGAAAATTAGGTTCCCAAAAATTCATATCATTATATTCTATATTTACTCCATTTTTTTCAATTTTTAACAAAGCTTCTTTAAAACCTTCAATGACGTCTTTATTAGTATCATTGTTAAAAACTTGATTAGGAACTAAACATTTTATTTTATTTATGGGCTTGTAACCGCAATTATAAATTGATGAATTAATAATTTTGTATAAATTACTGATATTAAATGTATTATTAGAATGAAAACCTATTGTGTCATATGTGTCACTTAATAAAATGAGGTCATCATTATCAGTCATCGAAGAAGAAGGTTTAAAACCAACAATCCCGCAATAAGAGGCAGGGATTCTTATTGATCCCATTGTGTCTGTCCCAATTGAAAACCTTACTAACCCAGATGCAATAGCAGCCGCTGATCCGCCCGATGATCCGCCTACTGATAAGTTTTTATTATTTGGATTAATACATCTCCCATAAAAGCCTGTTGAAGTATCTCCCCCAAACGCAGCTTCATCCATATTTGTAGAGCCTACTATTATTCCTCCATTTTCCTTGATCTGCATAATAATAGGATCATCATCTTTAGAAACTGAACCTTCAAAATGTTTAATACCTCCGGTGTAGGGAAAATTTGCTACTTTAATATTAGGTTTAACTGTAATTAATTCTCCATCAATTTTTGAAATTTTATTTAATCTCGCATCAGATAAAATTGCATCTTTTAAAGAATTTTCTTGATTTGAATATATAATTATATTGTGTGAATTATATTTTTTCAGTTTGTTGAAAAAAGCATTTACTTTTGATACTGATTTAGTGTTTGTATTCATTTGTATAATTTATAGTTAAGTAATTATTTAAAAAAGGTTTTTTTTATGTTTTATGGTGAAGTTTTTAAAATTTTAAAAGATAAAAACATTAATATCTGGCTTGAGTATACGAAGCATGAATTTATTCAAAAATTAGCAAATGACAGCTTACATGAGAATTGTTTTTTAAATTATTTAAAACAAGATTACTTATTCCTTATTCAATTTTCTAAAGCGTGGTCCTTAGCTATCCTTAAATCTGACAATCTTGAGGAAATGAAAATTGCAGCTAGTACTGTAAATGAATTAATTAATTTTGAGATGGGACTCCATATAGGTTTATGCGAAAAATATGGAATTTCTAAATTTGATTTAGAAAATACTGAAGAAGAGAACGAGAATATAGCCTACACGCGCTATGTGTTAGAGCTTGGTTATTCTGGGGATTTTCTAGATCTTTTATCTGCTCTAGCGCCATGCGTGCTTGGCTATGGTGAAATTGGTATAAATTTAAAAGGTTCTAATCCAAAAATATCTATGTATAGAAAATGGATTGAAACATATTCTAGTTCTGAATATCAAAATGTCTGTTTAAACGTTGGTAAATTAATAGATAAATCATTTAAATTAAGGCTTGGTCAAAATTACACCAACACCTACAAATGGAAGAAAGCCAATCAAATATTTAAAAAGGCAACATCTCTCGAAGTTGATTTTTGGAATATGGCTTTGAAATAAAAGGGTATTTAAATTAATAAATACCCTTATTTAATAATTTATGAAAAACTATTTTGTGCTACAGTCATCGCAACAAGCATTGGAATAGACAAAATTGTATTCTTCCTCGAAAAGAGCATGGCCTTTCTGGCTGCCTTAGCTTTAGTTTCTGCATCCACTTCAATTATACCAAGAGCCTTTTTTTGGTTAGGCCATATAACTAACCAAACATTTAAAAACATAATAATAGCTAACCACATACCTATACCAATTGGCCAGAAACCATTAGAGAAGGTCATGGCATCATGTAGATAACCATTTAAGTGCGCTAAAATTAAGCCTGTGACTACTGTAGCTACAGATCCCCATCTAAACCACCATAGAGCTGCTGGTGCTATCACTTTACTAATAGCTGGTTTTTGATCATCGGGAATGTTAGCCATATTTGGAATTTGAATAAAATTAAAATAATAGAGTATTCCAACCCACATAATGCCTGATAAAACATGTAGCCATCTTAAAAGCCACATATTGAAGGCTGTTTGGTCAAAAGATCCTTGTGCTAAAAAGAAAATAAGTATTAAGGCAAATACAAAGCCAGTTATTACTGCGCTTCTTAAGTTAGTTAATAATGCAGCCATATGATACTCCCAGTGTTTTAATTATACTTTATTACAATATTTTTTATTTGTACAAATTAAAGTAAGAATGGGACATTCTAAGTTTATTTGTTTTAAGGTTTAATGTAATAATAATTTATTAATAGATTTAGGGTATATCAATGAACACATACGATATTCATATAAAAAATGGTGAAGTAATAGATGGTACTGGGGCGCCTAAATTTAAATCAGATGTTATTATTGATAAAGGGAAGATCATAGGTGTTTTTCCTTCTCATCATGATGATGTAAGAGAAAAGTCAGACAATCATTTTTTATCAAACTTTAAAGCTAGGAAAACAATAGATGCTGAAGGTAAAATTATATCACCTGGTTTTATAGATGTTCATACCCATGATGATCATAATGTTTTTTCTGATCCATCAATGACATGTAAAATAAGTCAAGGGGTAACAACTTGTATAGTTGGAAATTGTGGCATAAGCCTTGCTCCTTTTAGTTATAAAGGTGATGTGCCAGCACCAATAGCTTTATTAGGAAAATCAGATAATTTTAAATTTCCTAGAGTAAAAGATTATATAGAAGAATTTAATAACAATCCTAGCTCGGTAAATGTTGCATTATTAACTGGGCATTCAATGCTTAGAGTGGAAGCAATGAATGGAGAGTTTGATAGACCTGCAACTGCTAAAGAAATTAATCAAATGGTTGAAACTCTTAAGTTAGCCATTGAAGATGGATCTATAGGTTTGTCTACTGGATTAGCTTATCCTGCTGCTAATGCCGCGCCAACTAGTGAAATCATAGAATTAGTAAAAATATTGCCAAAATTTGATGGTATTTTCACTACCCATATGCGCAATGAAGCAATTGATGTTATAAAATCAGTTAAAGAAACCATTGAAATTTGTTCTTCAACTAAGGTTAGAACAGTTATCTCACACCATAAATGTGCCGGAAGGGATAATTGGGGTAAAAGTAAAGAAACCTTAAAGTTAATTAATGAAGCAAAAAAAGATAACTTTTTAGATTTAGATTGTTACCCTTACACTGCTAGTTCAACAATGCTTCTTAAAAGCTTTGTTAAGAGAGCAGATAAGGTTTTAGTTACCTGGTCAGATAACTACCCAGATGTTTCAGGGCAGGATTTAAATGAACTAGCAAATAACTTTGGTCTAAATATTGATGATACTATAGATAAATTATATCCAGCAGGTGCTATTTATTTTCAGATGGGTGATGATGATCTAAATAGAATTTTAAAATTTGATGGTTCAATGGTTGGTTCTGATGGTATTCCTGGTGATAGACATCCACACCCAAGATTATGGGGAACTTTTCCAAGAGTATTAGGAAAATACTCTAGAGAAATGGAATTATTTCCTCTTGAAGAAGCTGTTTATAAAATGACAGGTAAAAGTGCATCTGTCTTTGGTCTAGAAAATCGAGGAACAATAGATATCGGTAATTACGCAGATTTAGTTATCTTTAATCCAGAAACTGTAATTGATAAAGCTTCGTATCAATCACCAAAACTTCATGCCGATGGAATAGAAAACGTCTTTGTAAATGGAAAACTTGTTTGGCAGAATGACACATCAACAGAGGATAGGCCGGGCATGTTTTTAAAAGGCAAAAAGTTTAATTAAACTAATTTTTCACAATCTTTGAAATCTACCGCTTTAAAACCATACTTTTGGTAGAGATATATTGCGTTTTTATGATCAAGCGAGCATGTGTTAACAGTTAATTTTTTTATTTTTCTACTATCCCAAGCAGTCAATATTGCTGTCTTTAATAAATATTTACCAAGTCCTTTTCCAATTGCTTCTTCAACTAAGCCAAAAAAACTAATATCACAAACATCTTTTTTTCTATAATCAAGCATATAGAAACCACATGGAAGCCCATCTTTTATCAAAGTATAAAGTAAAACTTGTTTATCATTTACAAATTGATCAATCTCTTCTTTGCTTTTTTCAAGCCAATCAGTCCATAAATATTTTTTGCCAACTTGTTTATAAAAAAATAAAAAGTACCAAGAAGGAAAATTCTCTGCCAGTAGAATGCTAAGCTTGTATTTCAAGTTTTTGGGCCAATCAAATTTTGGGGCATCATTCATTTCTAAATAAGTAACCCGGTATTTAATTTTTTGCTTTTTGATAACATCCATAAACTTAAACTTTCGTTTTACTTTTTGGTTAGATTTTAGCAATATTATTACATAACTTTTACGTTTTAAATTCTTTATTTGGAGAAATTATGAAAATTGTAGACCATTTTATAAATGGAAAAAATGCCGAATTCCCGAACTTACCTTCAACACCTATCTATAATCCTGCATCAGGAGAAGAAATATCAAGAGTTGTTTCTGGAACAGCTAATTGTGTTGATGAAGCGGTTAAATCTTCACTTAAGGTTTTTCCAGAGTGGTCGAGCCTAACACCATTAGCTAGATCAAGAAAAATGTTTAAGTTAAAAGAAATTATTGAATTTAGGCAAAATGAATTGGCTAAACTTATTTCCGAAGAGCATGGAAAAACTTTCGATGATGCGCTAGGTGAAATTGGAAGAGGTTTAGAAGTTGTAGAATTCGCTTGCGGTATTCCAAATCATTTAGCTGGAAATTATACTAGTAATGTTGGTCGTTCTATTGATAGCTGGTCAGATTATCAACCAATGGGAATATGTGCAGGTATTACACCATTTAATTTTCCTGTGATGGTTCCAATGTGGATGTTTCCTGTTGCTATAGCTTGTGGTAATTGTTTTATTCTCAAGCCTTCTGAAAGGGATCCAAGTTCAACTAAATTATTGGCAGAAATCGTTTTGGAGGCGGGCATTCCACCAGGAGTATTAAATCTTGTTAATGGTGGAAAAGAGACCGTAGACGCTATTTTGCAACATAAAGATATTAGTGGGGTAAGTTTTGTAGGATCCACACCAATCGCTCATTATGTATACAAAGAAGCTGCTAAATATGGAAAAAAAGTTCAGGCTATGGGTGGTGCAAAAAACCACATGGTAGTGATGCCTGATGCTGACATGGAAATGGTAGGTGATGCCATTATGGGGTCAGTATTTGGTTCTGCTGGAGAAAGGTGTATGGCTATTTCTGTTGTTGTGCCTGTTGGAAAAGAGACGGGAGATAAAATAAAAGAAATAGTTAAGCCCAAAATAGAAAATTTAAAAATAGGGCCTGGGCTTGACCCTGAATCCGAAATGGGCCCTTTGGTTACTTCTGAACATCTTAGAAAGGTTAAAAAATATATCGATCAAGGTGTAGATGAGGGTGCAGATTTGGTTGTTGATGGAAGAAACTTAAAGTTACAGGGTTATGAAAAAGGTTTTTTCATAGGCGGATCATTTTTTGATAATGTCACAACTGATATGTCTATTTATAAAGAAGAGATTTTTGGCCCAGTTTTATCTATGGTAAGAGCAGATACGTTTGACTATGCATTAGATATTGTCAACAAGCATGAGTATGGGAATGGCACAGCCATTTTTACATCAAATGGAGGCGTCGCTAGAAAATTTGCAAATGAGTGTCAGATTGGAATGGTAGGTGTAAATGTGCCTATACCTGTCCCTGTCGCTTATCATTCTTTTGGAGGTTGGAAAAACTCAGCTTTTGGTGGCCATGGGGTATATGGCATGGAAGCTGTTAGATTTTATACGAGGCTAAAAACTGTTACCGGAAGATGGCCAGAAGGCCATCATTCAGGTGCACAGTATACATTTCCAAGTAACAATTAATTTTTTAACATTTTGGAAAAGTCGGTTACCTCTGGTAATGGCCAGTTGTCTGTGTCATTGGGGACTTTGAAAACATTTAAAGTCATAGATATTAGGCTATAATATCCACATATACCTACTAAATCTATAGCAGCATTTTCTCCTAACAAATCTACCAACTTTTTATATGTTGGGTCTGTTACATTTTTGAGAATATTGGCTTCTGCAGCAAAATCAAACACAGCCTCTTCTTCTGCATTTGTAAAATTAGGTTTATGACCTAGGCTTATTGCTTTTACATGTTCTGGGTCAATTCCACCATCAATTGCTAAAGGTGCGTGGTGCTCCCATTCAAAAGCAGCTGACCAAACTCTTCCTGTAACAATAATCGCTAATTCTGACAAACCTCTAGAAAGGCAGGTGCCATATCTCGCATAAGCACCAACAGTTTGTGCACTTCTTGCAAGGCCTGGGTTGTTAAGCCAAATCCTTAAAGGGCCAACCACATGGCCTCTGGGCCCAGAAATAATAGCATCATGCACTTCTTTTTGTTCTTCTGTTAATTCTTCTACTTTCCAATCTTTTATTCTTGTCATATTTGTTCCTCTTATATGTCAGTTATTTTATTTAATAATATTTCATCGCTATATTTCCAACCTAATAATGAAATACCAACAGGTTTATTTTCAACTTTTAGGTATGGTAATGAAATTTGTGGTCTAGATGTCATTCCAGCTGTTGAAGTCAATTCCATCAATCTTTTTCTATAAGACCCGAGACTAGCATCACTTTGCCCGCAAATAGGTGCTGAGAAGGGTGCTGTTGGGAATAAAGCTATCAACCCTTCAGGTAAGGCGGTTTCAATCTCATTC
>Ga0255777_10004433_pt1 | contig 11609 bp, 3 predicted proteins | sample 101ome_15_FD_179975 | JGI IMG/M metagenome (GOLD analysis project Ga0255777, IMG submission 179975) | Coastal salt marsh microbial communities from the Groves Creek Marsh, Skidaway Island, Georgia - 101402AT metaG (version 2) | ecosystem: Environmental > Aquatic > Marine > Intertidal zone > Salt...
GCGTCCGTCGTGCGCGTACACGTACACGTAAGCTTCGTTCACTCGAAGCGGGCTGCACGATGTGCTGCCGTCTCTTCCCCACAAAGCAGCGATCTCTTTGTTTTCTAACACGTACGGCTCTCCGTTGATCGCCGTACCGTGAAACTGCGCTCGGTCCCGCGCGTCTCGCACGTTCTCGGGGGTTAAGGAGTCTTCGAGTGTTACGAGCACATGCCAACGCACCGGTAGGATGTCCCGAGGTACGATACGAGCAGTGATCGTTAACGAATGGTTGGACGAAAACTCGGCTTTTGGTACGTCCAGATGGGCTCCCAATATGGGAGTGCCGAGCGGCGTTCCCAAAAAGACATGGAACTCGCCGAGATGTCCACCGGCCGTGGACACCACTCTCCTCTCTCCGATATCTAACAAGGACGGAGTGGTGCCCCACGTCCACACAAGCCCTCGGTCGTCTACCGCGAAACCGGTACGCGTGGTCGCGCCGACGTCTACGATTCGCGCATGCTCGTCCAGATAGGTGCTCGCCGAACCGGAGGGTGCCACCACTCGACGCGGATAGTCGTACGACGCGTGATCTCCGGTTCCGCACTGTCCGAACGCGTTCTCCCCGCCGGCCAACAACTGTCCGTCGCGAGTTAGGATCACCACGAAGTTACCACCGCATACGACGTTCGCGACGTTCTCCGTACGACCTGTGCCGTTCACTCCCACGCATCGCGCGGGAAGCGCCATCGGAGAGTAAACGTCGGATTGCAACCGGTATCGACCCCGCAGACCGACCGCCCACAAGTCACCGTTTCGATCGATCACAAACGTCTGATCCGTGCTCGCGCGCACCGTCTTCGCGATCGACATCGCCCATGGTTGTGGCGAAATGACGTTCTGCGCACCGTGGACACGATCGTCCAATGCGCCGTAACCGTTGTGTCCGCAGGAGTACACTCGACCGTCTCGTGTGCACCACACCGTAAAATCGTTTCCACAATCGACGTCCGCGACGCCTGTACCGTGCGCACGAGGAGAAATCGGATCGGAGTGGCTTGTAAGTACGCCGGTCCCGAGTTGTCCGCGTCGATCCGATCCACATCCGAGGATGCGATCGTCATTAAGAAGAAACACGGTGTGATTCGGTCCACATGCGACTCGACGCACCAGTCCGTGGATATTGGGATGGTCCAAGAGTGCGAGAACCGGTACGCGTTTCGCGTTTCGGAGCGGATTTCCAGAACGAAACGGTAGTTGATTGTGGTCGTTGGCACCCATCCCGTACACGGTACCGTTGTGCAAACACACGACTACGGTGCGGTCCGACGCGCGCACGTGGCGCACCTGTCCGTGTTGTAACGACAAGGGGGCGAGTGTTCCAAGTCCTTCCGGATCGTGCACCTCGCGAAACCATTCGGACGCCTCCCCCCATCCTAACACCGACCACCGATCCAACACTACGGATCCCTCCGTCTCTTCGACGCTCGTGGTTCCGCTCGCGTCCACCACACGAACACGAGATTCGTGACGTACGTCGTTCGCCCAAGTGCCCGGAACGGCGTGTTCCGTCTCGAAAGCGCGAAGCGCCGGAACGGCCAGTGTTTGTACCGAGGTGTTGTCCACAAGAAGGTCGGTGAGCGACGCGTCGCGACCCTGCGCGCCGATCGAAAGCACCAACTCCGAAGCGAACGAATCCAACCGAACACGATTCAAAGAAACATGAGGAGCACCACTAAAAACACCGAAGTCCGCTATGGCAACTCGCTCGTCACCGTCCTCCGCGATCACGTACAATGCGACACGACCCGCAACCACACTCGAGAGCGATACCACGCCATGAACGTCGTCCAACACTTTATCGATCGTCGCATCGCGCAGACGATACGAAGTTCGCGGATGGACCATACCCCCCACAGCCACGTTTCCTGCGAGCACCACCGCTCTCGCTTGCGCGCCCGACAACGTTTCGTTGGTGATCGCGAACGCGTACCAACGTGCGGAGTACGAGCCGGTGACGATCGTCGCCTCGAGCACGAGGCGCGAATCCGTAGGACGACGAATCTCATGGATCGTGACTCGCGACGTTTTGTACTGCTCGGATGCGAGTTGAATCTCGCCTTGCGTGTCGTGAGGATACGACGTGAGCGAACGTAGCGGACTCGTCTCCACCTTTCCACCCCACGCGACACTCGTTTTGTAGATGTCTCCAGGGAGTCCGTTTCGACCTTGGACGCTTCGAACGATTTCCAATGCGGCCCCGTTGATTCGAATCAGAGAATGGTACGCATCGTCCCAACGCCACAAATAGTCACCGTATATGGCAATCCCCGCGTTCGCGGATCCCAATCCGATGTCGCTCGTTTGAGCCAACACCTGCCATGCGCTCGACGCGAAGTGCGACACGTGGATCCCCCCACCGTTCGATTGGTACTTGCACACGTACCGATCGCTGTACACGGTTTTGTCGTACGAAGCGTCCGGTGCGGTAGGGAGCGTGTGGTTCAGCACGAACTGACCGTCGGTGAACGAGTACACGTCGTCACGATGAAACAAGGCGGAGCCTTTTACGACAGCGGCGTCGTGTATCGTGGTCGCGCTCGAAGAGACCGCAATCTGTTGCAACAAGGTCCATCCGTTTCCACCTTTTCCGAACACGTACAAGCTCTCTTTGGTAGTGACCACGGCCAGATTGTTTTCGATCCATCCGCGTCCGCGCGACTGTAATCCGAACACGCCGATCGTGCCACTGTTCGTGTCCAACGTGAAGGTGATGGTAACATCGTCCCGCATCACGTCTCGAAACGTCACTGTCGAAGCGACTTCGTTGAAGACAAGCATCTCTCCGGTAGAGGATACGCTAGCGCTTTCGTGTTCGCCAAGCGAAATGGTTCGTACGTGGTGTCCTTCCAAACGGTCGTAGAATTCTACCGCGCGTCCGTCGCGACAAACCACGTGGTATTCCTCCGTAAGAAGGTTAGAATACCGGTCGGACGGAACATGCGCTCCAGCGACACTCACCGTTTGTATCGCGCGAGTCCAATCGTCCGGTACCGCGTCCGCGTCGAGTTGATACGGGTCTCCCGCACGACTCCATGGATCAGCACGACTCCATGGACGCGCGACGAATGCGACCGTGGAACCCGAATCTCGAACACACGCCGTTGCGTAGTACACGGTTCCTTCCGAAACCGGAATCGACGCTCCGCTCTGCAGGGCGTGCGTCAAACGGAACTGCACACGGGCGGGAGTTCCGGCGGCGACGGACACGACCGCCTCCACGATGGACAACCCGTTCGCAGCATCCTGCGCTTCGGAATCGGTGGGTGGCGCGTCGACGTGCAATCGTACGATTACGCTCGTGCAGGTCAACGACGCGCTGAAAAGGTCCACATCGACGAGCACCGCCTCCTCTTGCGCGTAGTAACGCACTCTTGAGATCCCGCCGTGGATGTCTCCGACGTCCTCGCGGCTGACCGGGGTACGTCGTATCACACAATGACCGGTACCGTCCATCAACATCACATACACGGTTGCGTCGGGAATCGCGTAGGACGGGGGATCGTACGCGGTCGCATTGGCGACGATGTAGGCGGGAGAATCGTATGTTGTTCCGGAGGTCTTCGCGTAGGACGGTGGATTGTAGACTGTCGGTGTCGGAGCAGCCGTGCCCGGAAGGATTTGGGCGGAGGGGATGCAATGGACCAAAGGAACCAACGCGTTCATGAGTCCCTCCGGAGAAGCGACCCCTTTCACCACCGCATCCGACATGATCATATGAACCTGATCGTCCGTCAAGACGGGATACGCTGTGCTCGCGATCATTCGATACATGGTGGACGATTCGATCGACAATCGGAAATCTGCAGACACTCGAATACCGGAATCGTCCGCGATCGCGCGCAGATTCTCTACACGCATACGTGTGCCTCGTACCGACCCCGGTTGTACGTATCCGAAACACACGACGCTCGTGTTGCCGTGCCCCGCGCGCGTCGGAAGAAGCGACGATCCGTGGAAGTCTCTTAGGATACGAACCGGAGTCCAATGCGTAACGGTGGTACCGGTACCAAGCTGACCGTCTTCACCTCGTCCGAGCGCGTAAATTTCGCCGTCGGTAGTCACCAAATGTGCATGACCTCCGTATGCGGTGCAAGTACGGACGTTCCGAATGTATCGATCCGTGTGACAACTCTGCTCTCCGCGCAGCACACGATTCGGTTCGCATCTTTGCTCAAAGTTGGCGTTGGGCATGCTTCGATGTCCGACCGTCCACACTTCGCCACATTGGGTGACGACGAGCGTGTCGTACAGCGACGAGTGAAGCTCTCGAATTTCGTTCGGAGTGCTGGGTAGAAAGTACTCCACATGTCGATACTGTACGATTTGTGCGTCATCGCCGCCGTCTCCGAGTTGACCTCCGGAACGTCTACCGCACGCGTGCAGTACCCCCTGATCCGTGACGACGAAGCACGTTTCGGTCGTCATCGAAAACGTTCGCACTCGGGCGATCGGCCACGACTGCGCGGTGTGACGAGGAACCGCGTCACCCAAAGCGAAACCTAACCCGGTTACGTACAAGGTGCCGCTTTCTCCCAAGAATCCGGCTTGTTGCGACGCGGCGCGGATCGAACGAATCCGTTCGGGCAACGGGACTCGAGTCCACCCGGACACCGGTTGCGCGTGTCCCACTCCGAGCACACCGTGAGGATTGCTTCCCACACCCCACACGTCGCCGTATTCGCTGAGAAGCAGTGTGTATTCCGCGCCACAAGCCGCATCGATCACCGACTCGAAGCACGGGGCCTTGGCGATGTAAGGGTCGATTGAACTCGTCACACCGTCTCCGAACTGCGCGTCATCGTTGGCACCCCAAAACAAGGTCTCTCCGGAAAGCAGCACGGCGCACGCGTGTGTGGCTCCCACCGACACGCATCGTATGTCCAAGCCCGGAAAAGCGTCTGTGGGAGTGGGGGTTTCGTTTCGACCCATGGTCAACGCGCGCTTGACCACCTCTCGATCGCCGTAAGCGAAAGGTGGCGATACACCCACAATGCCGCCTGCGGTGCGCGCGACTGCGCGCAGCTCGTAAGAGCGATCCGGAAGCAGCTCCTCGGAGACGAAGGACGCGCTCGAGGGATACGCGTCGAATCGAATCGCGGCTTGCAGCTGCATTTCGGGAATTCGATGCGGACGACCCGCGGACCACGACTCCGCGACTATTCGCGCGATGGCCGTTGTGGAAGCGTCGTTCGTCAACAGAAAGGTGTACAGGGTGTCCGGGTCGTTCGAGAAGACCTCCTCGTAAACGTTCCTCGTCACAGCGGTTTGGACCTGTACGAACGATTCGAAACGCACGGTTCGCAGGGGAGTCACGGTGTCCGAACCGCGCGCGTTGATCGACATGGGGGGAGTGGTGCCGAACGAGGTGGTACGATACACCGTGTCGATGGCGTATCTACGGGACGAGTGCTCGAAGGTTTGATAGAACACTCCTGTAGAAAGCACTTGCAAACGATGATAACGCGGGGTGGGTGTGGAGAGAGGAAACACGAGCATGCCGTCGAGGTCGATCTCGAAATCTCCGTCACCGTCGAACACGAGTTCCCAATCGTACGCGCGTCCCACCACCAATTCGATCGACTCACCGGTGCTTACAACGTTCCATACACCCACATTCGACACCGTCATGATCACCGGCACCGTCGTCACAGATCCGACGTACACAACCCCTTCTCGACGTTCAAAAGCGACGACGGCGTATTCGTTCACCGTATGTAACGCGGACACCGCTCCTTCGAGGTACACCGTATTCGTACACGGATCTATTCGTAACGCGTCCGCGCGCACGATTGGTGCGGTTCCGCTCCGAAGGATTGTGCGTTTCATGGTGCGGCGCGAGCCGTCCGCGTAGTCTGCGCATAGGTGCACGGTGACCTGCGCGAGTTGCTCCGTTAATATACGATCTTGATTCCAATGCGCGTAGTATATGGGTATATTTTGGTATACATTCGACGTGTCTTCCGTTCCGGTAGCCTTCACACACCATTCCGTGCACTCGCGTGACTCGCGCGGTGGTTCGAAGAGATCGTGCGAAGCGACGTCTGCGAACACTCGATACACGATCGACTCGCCAGGAATCGCACCGGACGGTTCGTACACCGTCAAGCGATCGATAACGAGATGCGACGCAAACGATGTCACCAATTCCACGTTCTCCCACGCTCGCTGTCGATCGTCTCGCATCTCGTACAGCGCTCGCACTCCGTTCATGTCCAAGGCTCGATCGTATACACGCAGATCGTCGATGCTTCCGTCGAAGTACTCCTCCGTCAGGTCCTCTTTCGCGATGAACACGTTGCTCGTGTTCGTTCCGGGTACCGAGAAGTCGCGCAAGTAGTCCGAGTGACAGCCCACCATCATTCCGTTGTGATACAGACACAAACGGTTGATATTTTTGTCGTATATGCCTGCGATATGATTCCATGTGTCGGTGGTCACCAAAGCTTCGTTGGAGGACAGGAGTTCCTTTTTGGAGTATATTTTGGTTGAGCATACAACCCCTTGATAGACCTTGATGTCGTCGATTTCTCCGACGAAATGCTCCCCCATGCGTACTGCGTTGGTGTTCGCGCGTACGTCTCGAGGATCCGAGATTTGAAAGGAGTGGGAGGACGCTAGACGACCGTTGGTGTAGAGCCTCACTGTGTTGGAATACGCGTCCACCGTAGCGGCGACCTGCAACCATCGAGGTACTCGTTGTACGAAGGCGAAATCGTACGAGAGGAGAGTGTTCGATTCCGGGAGCGTGTTCAAAGGGATCTCGAACTCAACGTACTCTGCGAACGCGGATCCGGTGTAACGATCGATACGGATTCTTCGAGGCGATTTCAGACGATTCGCCCCCACTCCTACAAGAAGGACACACGGTGTGAAATCGGCGCTTTCGTACGACAAGTCCACGGAGCCACCGACGTCCCATTCGGCTTCCGAAGTTACGTCGTGATCGAAACAGTACGCTTTCCGTCGGGGATCGGCGTTGCCTCTCGCGTCCTCCGGTACGGCGATCGGGTACACATTCAAGTCGTTCGTGAGTACGCACTCGGAGAGTTGCACTTTGGGTCCACCGTCTTGCGCGGAAAGGAATGTGACTCGCCATCGCGATCCGGAGAGTAGTGCAATTTCGGTCGTAGTCACCTCCGTATTCGCAAACAAGTTCGGCTGGGAGGGAGATTCGAAGATCTGCCAAGTGGAGGTGGTGTGGTCGTACAACTCCAACCCGACGCGGTGTTCGGGTTTCACGTACATACGAAACGCGTCGGCTTGTTCCACGACGTTTCCGTACACCGATGGATCTTGCGATTCGTAACGCTCGTCTCTGACCCACGCGACGAACGTCGACACCGACAGTTCCATGTTGTCGTAAACGGCTCCGGACGTCTCGGCGTATTGTCCGGTGCTTTGAACGCACAACGCACGGTCTCCGGTCGAATGATCGTCGCATCGCGTCGCTTCGCCGATTAAACGCCCGTGATTGAGCCGAGACGACTCGTCGAGTATGAGGTCTCCCTCTCCGGACTCGTTGAAACCGAACCCCATCATCAACATCGGCGTGCTTTCCGTGACATGACGAGCGGCGTGTGCGATCGTCGCGTCGTCCTCCGTTCCCGCGACACACACGAGCTCTTCCATTCCACCCACGAGCCCGTCTCCGATCACCGTTTCGGTAAGGGTCCACGATCCTATCGGATTAGGTATCGGTTGACTGAATGCGAGCACTCCGTTCGTAAAGAATTCGACACGTTTCGACACACGAATCGCGAGGTGCGTCCATACGTCCGCGTTTACGATCGGACCGGCTACGGTGTACGCGTCCTGTTCCAAATACACCGATTGCGCACCGGAAGAGTCGATGCTCCATCGAACTATGGTGGTGCCTTCATGGACGAGCTTCACCACGTCGAACGCGTTCGCAGCTCGACGAATCCACGCACGAACCGTAATCTCTTCCACACAAAACGCAGCGTGAGAAGGGCGTATGGCGGCGCTTCCGTCGAAACGAAGTGCGTGAACCCCGCGTATCGGACCTAACGCACGAGGCCAGGACGGGTAAAGCTCGACGTTCGCACGAACGACCACGATCGGTACGATCAGAGGGGATCGAGCGATGGTGACGATCTCGTTCTCGGTCAGAGGGCGTTGATACAGCTCGATGCGCGACAAATCGCCTGCAAACTGATCTCCTACCGTCCATTGAGACGCGATCGCGCGTGTCGCCTCGTTGTGTTCGCTCTCCGCCACGAGACGCCCGTCCGCATAGATACGTGTGCGACGTCCGTGGATGCGATTCATCTGCAAATGTGTCGGAGTGTGAAGGGGGAGTTTGTAAGGACGTTCGGCTTGACACTCCGCGCGCATTTCGGCGTCGTCGAGCGGACGAGAGAAGATTTTGACGTCGCTCAACGAGCCGTGTAGGGTTTGGTCGGTCGCTTCGATTCGACCGAGCAAAAACGCGGCGTTGTCGACCGATTTGGACAACGAGGGGATGTGGGCGGTCCTCGTACGCGAACCGTTTTCGTAAAAGACGGCGCGATTCGTTTGGATGTCGAGAACGACACCAACGTGGACGCCGTCCGACGTAAGGGGCGCGTGATGACGTGACCCGTACATCACGTGAAAAGGGGTCTCTTTACATCTAACGCGGGATGAAAAAATAATGCTACTTCAGTAAAATTCGTTCTTGAGGAGCTCGTTGAAATGTTTTGGACAGTAAAATTTACGATGTTCGGATGAATAGATCGTTCCTTGACGTTTGCAATTGACGGATTGGTTGTTTTTTTCCACTATCTGTTCGCAAGGATGCACGGGTGGGTCGTCATCGCAACACCACCAGCAGCATGTACGCATTTTTAGCATATTAGATAGAAAATGTCCGTATTCGTCCTATTAATTTGAAACGAATTTCATACACCACGAATGGTGTGTAAAACAATTAAATACCACGGCACGACGCTTACGGTGTAAACCTCTTCTTGTCGTTTAGGGCCTTGCGCAGACATCCTTCGATACGCCCACAGTGTGATCAAGGTGTCTATCCCGTAGGCAATCACACTCTCCACATCGCCACTCATCGCCACCACCGACAGACACAGCAGCTCGCGCCACAACGACCATTCCTTATCGGTTCGTACGATTTGTTGCGCGCGGAAGAGCTTGACAAGGAAGGGTATCAGCAGCGTGTGCGTGTCGAGTCTTCCACCTCCGCTTTGAACGGAACGCAAACTTGTACCAATCACCGGGACGTCCATCAGCTGTCCGACCGCGGTCCCCCCTCCTTTGTTGGTGCGATTGAACACGGTCGTGTAGAAGCTACCGCCAATCACAAGAACGAAGATGGAGACGATGACATAGAAGACGCGCATCTTTTCTTCAAATCCCGAGAAAAAAAAAATGACCACGTTCAACTATGTTTCATGCGAATGTATCATTTCGTCGTGTAATACTCCTCCACGTATGGTTTGTCGGTGAGCATATTCAGTACAATGTACGAAAAAAATTGAAGAAAACGCTCCTCATTTTACATACAGAAATTGAGACACGAATCACGGCGAAACCATGACGCTTTGCGTTGCGAATAAAAACGTGCGCAGTAACGAGAACTGCGGATGCATCGGAAAATACAAGAGAGTCTACCTCGATAGCGAGACCTATCTTCCGACGGGAGAAATCGTAATGCTATGTGGCAAACACGTCAACAACTACCCTCGTGAAGTTAGAAAGTCGTGCGTTACGACTGTTTTATGCAAACGAGGTGGTGAGTACGTGAAAAAGGTCTCTCACCATCGTTCGGAGAATATGGTTATATCTCGTGTGGATGAGATGAGGCAGTTCACCGCAGAAGGCGAGCCCTTTGTGTCGGGGTCGCCCCGATACGACGAGATGCTGATGGAAGTGCGCCGAATGTTGATTCGTAGCGATGAAGTGCGGGCACAGCAAGAGCAAGCGCTAGCTCAAATGCGGGTACAGCACGCGCAAGCGCGGGTACAGCACGCGCAAGTGCAAGCGCAAGCGCGTGCTAACGCGCAGCGATTGCATGAACAAGCGCTTGAGCTACTACGCGAACCCGCTGCGGCGGTTCGCGGTCTAATCCCTAATATGATACAGCGGATCCCCTTCATGCCACCGATTCCGCAAGCACCGGCGCCACCGGTGATTCCTCCTGCTCCCACATTGACCGAGGCGGATCGAGTGCGCATGACCGAGATGGCACAACACGAGCGAGTGCGCGTTCCCGACTCGACACCGCCCCCACCACCGCCTCCACCTCCCCCGAAGCCGAGCTATCTGCCCGATCCTCATCTCCCAATGAGCGAGGGTGAGACCCGAGTGTGCACGGTGTGCATGACCGACGTCGGTACGGTGATCTGCAGCGAGAGGCGCCACACCATGTGCGAGGAGTGCTTTGCGGACTACGCGGTGATCGAGAGCAACGACGCGGGCTTCGACGGTGACTTGCGGTGCTCCGGGTTCAAGCCCTACGGCTGCAAGGCGCAACCTTTCCGTCAGGTCTTCGTTATCCGTACCCTTCCGGAGAGCAAAGCGAGCGAGTTCGCCTTGGGCTGCCAACGATCCAAGGAACGCGTGGTGCTCGAGGAGTACAAGCACACCGAAGCGGAGCGCCTTCGACGCGAAGACGCTTCCTCGGCGGTCGAACGCGCTCACACTCACATCGTGGACAATATCCTGACCCTTCGATGTCCGAACGAGCGCTGCGGTGCGGCCATCTTCGACTTCACAGGCTGTTTGGCGATCAAATGCAACCGATGCAAGTCCGGAGTATGCGCGAAGTGCTTCGAGCTGTGCGGAAGAGACGCGCACGATCATCTCCGGAAGGGCCTGTGCAAGATCGACCCCTCCAAACACTACTTCGCCGACGCCGAGTACATCGCGAACGTGCAGCGCGTGTACAAGACGCGCAAGCTCAAGGAGTACCTAGAGACCCTTCCGGAACGGGTGGTGAGGGAGGTGATGACGAAACATCGCGACGAGATCAAGGAGGGCGGGGTGAACATCGGAAGTTTCTAGGCTTGTTTACGTTTTGGTACGAAATAGGAATGCTTTTTTTTCGAACGGTTGTGTATATGACTCCTGCGTTCCTCTTTGTGAAAGATCGTTACACACGCGAAGCGTACGAAGACGCCTTCGACGCGGTGACCTTTTTGAACCTATGGGACGAACTACGAGCGAGAGGATGCGGACGTATAGAAGAGTTTCTGAAATCTCAAACCACCAAACCGGACCGCTACGACCAATTGGTTCGGCGCGCGGATCGTCGAATGATGCACTCGCGGGCCTCGTTCCGACACACGATGAAGATCATGGAAGATATCGCAGTCCATGGATGGTACGCGTGGAAGTGGGATTACATCCAAACGCATCGTTCGGATGTTATGGTCGCTGTGAGACGATTTCTTTCGAAATGCGTCGAATGCGTATCGAATCCGGCGTATCGTGCGTGTCGTCGTCGTTTGTTGCGCGAGTACAGAGAAAACGACTTAAGTATAAAAAAAAATTGATTGTTGAGAGACTGTACTTATCCATACTATCCCATCTATAAAACACCCCTC
>Ga0255777_10004446_pt1 | contig 11598 bp, 13 predicted proteins | sample 101ome_15_FD_179975 | JGI IMG/M metagenome (GOLD analysis project Ga0255777, IMG submission 179975) | Coastal salt marsh microbial communities from the Groves Creek Marsh, Skidaway Island, Georgia - 101402AT metaG (version 2) | ecosystem: Environmental > Aquatic > Marine > Intertidal zone >...
ACGAGGTAAAAGAACTCTATGCTTCAGCTACAAGATATGTAGCTTTTAAAAACAACTACCAACAATAACTTTACAATTTATCCGTATCTATCTCGATCCCATTCATCTCTAAGACATATAAAATATCGATGGGATCGATTTTATAAAAATTTTCCATACATACTTTTTTAAGATATACTTTTTCTTTCTCTTGTGATTTAATCAAGCTTGATAAAAATTTCCCTTTTTTTCGTAAAACTAAGTCAGCAATATCCTTATGAAGTTTTATACCCTTTAGAAGTTCTTCATCTTCACGATCAAACATAGCACCAAGAAGAGAAAACATTCCAGCTAAATAAGCTCTGTCTTTATCTGCAGGAGCGGCATTATCTTCCATTAATTGTGCCCTTTGAATTGAGAGGTCTAAAATTGTTTCAGAAATTGGATTTTCAGACATTTCAGAATAAAGATATAAAAATAGCCATCGCAAAAGTCGATCTCTTCCAAGAAGAGTTATAGCCTGCTTTACTGACTTTATCTCAATATCAAATTTTACTTGCGCATTTAAAAATTGAACCAATTTAAAAGAGAGTTCTGATCTTTGTTTTAAATAAGCCTCGATAGCATTTGTATCTGCATCATTTTTAATTAATTTGATAACATTTAAAACTATATACTGAGTAATATCTTTTCCTCTGTCTATCTCAACAGATTCTGGTCTATGAACACCATAGCCTTGAAAAAGATCAAAACCTAAATCTAAACACTCTTTATAATCCTCTTTTGTTTCTATTTTTTCTGCTAGAAGTTTCATTCCAAGAGATTTAAATTTTTTTATAACACTTAACAAGTTTTCATGTTCAGCCTCTAATAAATCAATTTTTAACAAATGAATATATTTAAAAATCGGCGTAAACTTCTTAATCATCTGAGCACTACAATCAAAATCATCAATAGCTATTTTAAAGCCTCTTTTATGATAGAGTTTAATTCTATTAACCACTTTTTCACTCAGATCCGTAGTCTCTAAAATCTCTAACATAAACTTATCTTTATCTAGTAAATCAATAAGCCCAGACATCAAAAACTTTTCATCTACATTGACTAAGACAACTGTTGTTTCATTGAGGATTTCGTTTGCATTGATTAATACATTGATAAGTACATTTGAAGTTGCTTGAATGTTTGATGGAAAATTTTTTATACCATCTTCGTAGTCTCTAAATAAAAGTTCATTCGCGAAAACTTTACCATCTCTGTTAAGAATCTTTTGTTTTGCAACGAATAACTTTTGCATATCTTTTTACCTCATCACGTCCTATAATCTGCGTTTATCTTGACGTATTCATGGCCGAGATCACAACCATATGATGTAAACTTGGCAGTACCAACTCCTAGATCACACGAGATAGTAAATCTATCTCGTTTCATAACAGAAGCAGCTTTCTTTTCCATAGCATCGTCAAAAAGTAAATTTCCTTTATCGTATACGCAATGTTCTTCAAAAGATATACTTAAAGTAGACTCATCGCAATCTACCCCACTGGCACCAACAGTTGAAGCAATTCTTCCCCAATTAGGATCTTCACCAAAAAGTGCTGTCTTCACAAGAAGAGAATCCGAGAGAGCTTTTGCAACAGTCTCAGCTTCTTTTTCATTTTTTGCACCTGAAACTTGATATGTTACAAGTTTTGTAGCTCCTTCACCATCTCTTACCATCTCTTGAGCTAAAAAAAGCATTATTGTATGCAAAGCTTCTGCAAATGCTTCTTTATGATATACATCACTCTTTGCATTGCTCAAAAGCATCACTGTGTCATTTGTAGAGGTATCTCCATCAACACTTGCTGCATTAAAGGTAGTTTTAACACTCTCCTCTAAAATATTTTGCATCTCAGACTTGGCTACTTTAGCATCAGTTGTAATAAAACAAAGCATAGTTGCCATAGCAGGATTAATCATCCCTGCTCCCTTAGCCATAGCACCTATATGAAATGAGCCTCCATCATCAAGAACTACTCTAAATGCTTTTTGTTTCGAAAATGTGTCTGTGGTCATTATAGCTTCTGCAGCAGCTCGTGGTTCTTTGGCATTAAAATCAAAAAGTTCTAATCCATCTATAATTTTTTTCTTTGGTAAACGAACGCCTATAACTCCAGTTGAACTCATAACAGGGTTTGTAAAATCATTGAGATTTGAGAGTACATCATCTATATCTTCAATTCCAGCAGAACCCGTCATAGCGTTCGCATTTTTAGCATTGATCAAAACAAAATTTGTTTGAAATTCACCCTTATTTCTGAAATGCCTAATTGGAGCTGCTGTCATTTTATTTGTGGTGAAAACAGAAGCGATCTCACACAATGAATCACTGCGAATAAAAGCTAAATCTTTACCGTTTTTAGCTTTTAAGCCTACACTTTTACCATCTGCATAGAAACCATCACTAGCACATACTCCACCTTCAATCTCTTCAAGCTTATACAAATCGTGTTTCCTTTGGTCTATTTCTTTGAGTTAAAAGATCTTTTGCTATTTGAATATTTTTTTGCGTACCTATGAGTAGAAGTTTTGATTCACTTGATATCAAAACATCCCCTTTAGGCATTGAAAGAAACTTTCCATCTTTTCTGGTAATTCCAATAATGGAAGTATTCGTAATATCTCTCAAATGAGTCTCTTTTAATTTTTTTAGAACACTCCATGAATATCTAGGAATAAATATCTCTTCCATATCTAAAGGGTTATCACTTCGATATAAAAACTCTTCAAGAAGGTTTTCCATATCTGGTCGTGCTGCCATTGCACTTACTCTTTGAGCAGTAAGTTTTGTTGGTGAAATAACAGTATCGGCACCAAGTTTTTTTAGTTTTTCAACATCACTCGTCTGCTCTGCAGTTGAAATAACAAAATATGCTTTTGGAAGTTCATGTTCTTTTTCAAATAAACGAACAGATGCAATAAGTGCAATATTATCAGCAATAGAGCTTGAAAGAGTGATCAAACCTTTTGCAGATGCAAGATGCGCCTTTAGCATTGACAACTCAGCATGTGGTTCAGCTTGTAAATAATGAGAATATTTATACTGTTGTGCCCACTCATGGATCTCCGGTCTAGGATCTATAACAACAAATGGAATATGATTTTTTCGTAACTGATCAGTCACTTCTACAGTGTAATCATTATGAAAACATACAACAAAATGTTTTTTGAGTCTTGCTATTTTATACAGCATTCGTCGCTCCTTTATAATTGCAGTTATATTTCCCCTATTTAACTCATTAATTAAAATACCTATAGCACTAGAAAATATCGCAAATCCAGCGATAATAAGTGTAATAGTAAAAATTCTTCCCGCATCAGACACTTCAGCTATTTCACCAAAACCAACTGTTGTAAAAGTAATTCCAGTTTGATAGATTGCGTCCATAAGAGTAAATCCATCTATAACAACATATCCAATAGAACCAATCATCATGGTTAGAACAGTTAAAATAAGCGGTAAACGAAATGCTTTTAAATGGGGGTATATTTCAGGGAGTAATTTTACATCGGGGGTGGGAGCTTTCTCCCAGTGTAGAAATTTTCGAATCCTTACTAAAAGATTCAAGACAATTTCCTAATTTTTTGAAAACTTAAGAGTTTTTCTTAAGTGTTCTTAATTCTTTTGCAGAAATTTTAACTTTCTTTGTCGTTCCATCTTCTAAAGTGATGCGAACTGTTCTTAAGTTAAGTAAAAAACGACGCTTTGTTCTATTTTTTGCGTGAGAAACATTGTTTCCACTCATAGGGCCTTTTCCACTGATAGCACATCTTCTAGCCATGTGAGCTCCTTATCAATCTATTAAAGTTGCGAATTATAGCAATTACAAACAAAAGAGCAACTTAAGCTTAGGTAAGTTTTTAACATTACCCGTAATTTAGTAAATATTTAGAATTAGAGATGTAAAATAAGCAAAATTCGACTTTTAAAGTAGACTACATTGATTACTAAAGAAAAAATAAATGCTTTTATAGAAAAAATTCCACCTGCACCTAAAGCTCTCCAAGCAACTCTGATGTTTTTAAACTCTGGAGAACTTGTAAAAGCAGCACAGATAGCTGAAACAGATCTAGCGCTAAAATCGTATCTCAAAAATATTGTAAATAAACCAATTTATGGATTTCGTAATGAGGTTTCTGAGATTTCTCAAATATTTGGAATTTTAGGAGTCTCTTCTTCTCAGCAAACAGTGTACAATTATATGCTAACCCTACTTTCACCAAAAAAATGGGAACTTTTTCATTTAACAGAACTCCACTTTCATGACCTTCAAGCGGAACTTTCTCTAGAATGGAAAAAAATACTTAACCATCTAAATATAGAAAATGATGATATTGAAAGCGCCATTACATTATTTCCAGCAAGTATTATCGTTGCAGAAGCACTTTTCAAAGAGAAAAAAAATGATGTTGACATTCTAAGAAGTGTCAACAACCTCGACTTCAATACAATTCTCACAAGATTGTGTGGAGTTGATCTTTTCGATATCTCTGAAAAAATTGCTCAGAAATGGGAGATGCCAGATACAATAGCTCAAATTGTACAAGCAGCTTCTGGATCTAAACCATCACAAAATGATCAGATAAATACACTTGGAAAATGGATGCACCTTTTAGTATTTTTTGTACTTTCTAAACCTCTTTTTATTGAGGCTGAACTCAATGATTTTATTGAGTTTCAAGTTGAGTATGTACAAGATATTTATGATGACTTTGCAAAACTAATGGAGATTCAATGAGAGCAGTCGTAAAACATGGGATTGGTGTCTTTAATCCGCAAGGTTTTCTTGATGGCAATAGTGCAACATCACTTTTAAGCGTAGAAGACATCGAAGCAACAGTAAAATTAAATGCTGATATGATATTGGTTTCACTTAAAAAAGTTGTTTTTTTCAATCGTAACGGATTGGATGCTTTTGTAAAAATGTTTGCTAAAGTTCGTGAAGAGAAAAGTATCTCTGTAGGCTTTTGCGACTACGATACTAAAAAATTTAAAGCAATCCAAAATTTTTACAAAAACGACCTTAACTTTTCGCTCTTTGCTTCTCAAGAAATAGCAGCTTTATTTTCACAAAGTTACAGTGAAAAGAACCAAAATGTTCTTCTGTACAATAATGATAAATCTCAAAGATCTGCAATGGCCATAGAGCTTCATGACAATGGACACAATCCAATTATTGCACAAACTGAAGAGGAATTTGAAAGTAAAAAAAGTAATGAAAGTGCGTATGATGTTGTAATTGAAAACTCTTATCTTGGCCAAATGGGACAAAATGTTGCATCAAGAGTTACAGGTAATGCTATAATTTATACAATTTCATCTTTTCTTGATGCAGAGATTGGCAATCTTTTTAACATTGCTTACCACAACAATTCGTTAAACGTTGGTTTTAGACTTTTTATATTTGATGCGTATAAAGTGATCAGTATGAATATTCATGCCCTGAACTTTTTTTCTAGGCTAGCAAGTTCTGCAGCTGAGTATAATGCAACTATTTGTTTTGTAGGTTTAAGCTTTGAAAAAACTCCAAAAGAGTTCAAAGAAACACTTGAAGATGCAGGAATCATGTTCTTTGATCAAATGGAAAATATCTTAGGAGACAAAGAGCTTTTAGAAGAACTAGGTGCAAGTAGTGCTGCTGTTATAAAAAATAAACGAACTATCAATAAAGTTACTGTTGCTGAACTGCCAAGTTTTGTTGATGCAACTGTTTCAACTATTGAGATGATGACAAACTCTAAAGCACTCAAAGAAGCTGCTGAAATTAGCTCAATCAATATAAAAAATCCTGCAAAAATGATCGCAAGTTCAATTGGCTTTTATGGTGATATGGATGGAATGGTTATACTTGTTTTCCCTGAAGATATAGCTAAAAAAGCATGTCAACTTCTTATCGGTGAAAACACTGATGATACAGAGCAAGTTCTCGATACCCTAGCTGAACTCGTAAATATTGTTGGAGGAAAAGTAAAATCGCTCCTGCATGATCACAAAGTAAATGTAAATATTACTCTACCAAGAACCTACCCAAATATAGAGTCACTTCTTGAGATTGCTCAGGATAGGAAAGGTGCTCAAGTAGATCTCTCTTTTGATAATGATAAGTTTCTATTTTTTCTTACAAGATAGTTAATCTAACTATCTTCTCAACATACTGCAACTGTTTTGGTTTATAAAACTCTATATAAACTTTCTTCGTTATAATTTCCTACAAGATTTGATTAAAGGCTCTTATAATGCTAGTTGCACCAAGTATACTCTCTGCTGACTTTGGAAACCTTGCACAAGATGTAACTGAGATATGTAACGGTGGGTGTGATTTTGTTCATGTAGATGTAATGGATGGACACTTTGTACCCAATTTAACTATTGGCCCAGTTGTTGTCTCATCTGTAGCTAAAGTTGCTACAAAACCACTTGATATCCACCTCATGGTTGAAAACAACACTTTTTTTGTGGAACTTTTTGCACCCTTACAACCTGAGTATATATCTTTTCACATAGAAGAAGAAAAGCATCCTCATAGACTTATACAAAAAATTAGATCTTATGGAATAAAACCAGCAATTGTACTAAATCCTCATACACCACCTGAATCAGTTGAATATCTTCTTCAAGACTTAGATATGGTCCTTTTAATGAGTGTTAACCCTGGTTTTGGTGGTCAAAGTTTTATAGATACAGTTTTAGCAAAAGCTCAAAAACTAAATCAGATGAGAAAAAAGATGAATCCGAATTGCCTTATAGAGGTTGATGGTGGAGTAAGCAACGAAAACATACAAGCCCTTAAAGATGTTGGTGTTGATGTTGTTGTAGCAGGTAGCTATGTGTTTAAACATGAAAACCGAGCAGAGGCAATTAAGAGTTTACAGATCTAATGATGCGAACAAAAATTTGTGGTATCACAAACTATGATGATGCAATGGTTGCCATAGATTCAGGAGCTGATGCTTTAGGTTTTGTATTTTATGAAAAATCTCCTAGATATATTTCCAGATCAAATGCAAAAGAGATCATCAAGCAACTACCACCTTTTATTGAAAAAGTTGCACTATTTGTAAATGTTGATGCACAAACCATTAATCAGACCTGTTTAGAAGTTGGAGCAACACTTGCACAAATTCATTTTGATGCAGATGAGCATTTATATTCGGAACTGACCATTCCACATATAAAAGTAATACGTGCAAAAACACAAGAAGAGATCTTAAAATATCCAAATGAATATAAACTGGTAGATGCCTACTGTGAAGCATATGGTGGTTCAGGTAAAAGAATTAATATCGAATGGTTTGATGGAATCGACACTTCTAAAATAATTCTAGCAGGGGGACTAAACCCCCAAAATGTTTCAACTATCAAAAAATATGGCTTTTATGGTGTTGATACAAGTAGTGGTGTAGAAAAATCTTACGGTATAAAAGATCATAAAAAGATAAAAGATTTCATAACAAATGCTTGCTAAACATTTTCCACTTGATAAAAAAAGTGTCTCCAAGCTTTCCTCAAGAGGCTTACCACTAGAGAGACTTAAAGAGCAAATTACACATAGTTTAGATTTTACACTTGAGCTTTGGCGTTCTCAAGGTTTAGATATTATCAAACACAAAGGCTATTATTATTTCAACACAAAATTTATGTCACTTGATGAAGTTGAATTTTGTATCGTAGATATTGAGACAAATGGTTCTAAGATAGAAAAACATCAAATCATCGAAATTGCAGCTTTAAAGATTAGAGACGGAAAAATTATAGACTCTTTTGAGTCTTTAGTTCAATGTTCTAAAATTAATCCTCATATTACAGAGATTACAGGAATAAGCGTGAACGATACTCTTAATGCTCCTTCTTTAAAAAAAGTACTCTATGAATTTAAACTTTTTTTAGGTAATACTATTTTTATTGCGCATGATGTAAAGTTTGATTATTCATTTATTTCAGCATCTCTTGAAAAAGTTGGACTACAACCACTTTTAAACAGAACACTTTGTTCACTTGCATTAGCTGAGCGAAGTATTGTTTCTTACAGATATGGTTTATCCTATTTAAATGAGATATTTGAATTAAATCCTAACGCTTCACATCATAGAGCAATGAGTGATGTTGTAACAACATATGAACTTGTAAAGCTATCGCTAGAATCGATGAATGAAAGTGTTAACAATGTTGAAGATCTTATAAAGTTTTCAAGAGAAGCGCCTAGGAAAAAAAGACCAAAAATTGATCCTCTAATGAAAGATGAAGATAAAGAAACTATAAAAGCTCAAGAGCAGACTTAATTGTAGAAATCTATAATTATTCTTCTGCAAAAGCTCCCATACTCGTTAGTCTACTGTAACGAGTTTCCATTCTTTTTTCAGTACCCATTTCACGAAGTTTTGTAACTTGTTCTAAGAAATAATCAGAGATAGCTTGAGCACTTGCATCTCTATCTCTATGCGCACCAATAAGTGGTTCATTAATTACATCATCAATAAGATCTAATTCTTTTAAGTCACTACTTGTAATTTTCAAGGCATTTGTAGCGGCTTCAACTTTTTTAGGATCATTCCATAAAATAGCTGAACATCCTTCTGGTGAAATAACTGAAAAAACAGAGTATCGCATCATTGCAAACTTATCTGCTACACCAATAGCAAGAGCTCCACCAGAACCACCTTCACCGATTACTATCGAGACAGTTTGCGTATCAAGTTCTGCTAATTCCAATAAATTTCTTGCAATAGCTTCTGATTGATTTCTTTCTTCAGCGCCTAGACCAGGGTATGCACCCGGAGTATCTACAAGCATAAGAAGAGGTAAATTAAATTTTTCAGCAAGTTTAGCTGCACGAAGAGCTTTTCTATACCCTTCAGGATGAGGCATACCAAAGTTTCTTCGAATCTTATTTTTAGTACCACGCCCTTTTTGTTCACCAATAACTACAGCTTTTTCATCTCCAATATATCCGATATAACAAATAATTGCTTCATCATCACGAAAATGTCTGTCGCCATGGATCTCATATTTGTCTCGCATAATCAGGTTGATGTAATCAAGTGCATAAGGACGATCTAAATGGCGAGCTAACTGAAGTTTTTGAAAATCTGTCAAGCTACCATATGTATTTGTGACCTCTTTATCAAGTTCAGCTTGATATTTTTCTATCTCACTTTCATTATGACGAACCTGAGCAGAGATTATATTTTCTTGTATAACCTTGATCTTTTGTTCAAAATCTAAATATGTAGCCAAATTACATCCTTAATTTAGATTTTTTTAAATATGAGAACACCGTTTGTGCCACCAAAACCAAATGAATTACTCATACATACATTCAATTCTGCTTTTCTTGCACCAGTAGTTACATAGTCAAGATCACAATTCTCATCAGGAGTTGTGTAATTGATTGTAGGAGGGATAACTCCATCTCTCATTGCCATAAGACAAGTAACTGCCTCTATCCCACCAGCTGCACCTAAACAGTGACCAATTTGACCTTTTATAGAACTCATTGGAGGGCAGTTGTCTGTACCTCCAAGTAATTCTTTCACAGCTGCTGTTTCGTTTTTATCATTAATAGGTGTAGATGTTCCATGAGCATTTACGTAGTCTATTTTAGGCTCTCCAGCCATTTTATATGCTGCTTTCATTGCTCGAGCTGGTCCATCAAGAGATGGTGTAGTTATATGATTTGCATCTCCACTTTCACCAAATCCAATGATTTCACCATAAATAGTAGCTCCACGTGCAACTGCTGATTCATACTCTTCCAAAACTAGAGCTGCCGCACCTTCTCCCATTACAAATCCATCTCGATCAGCGTCAAATGGACGAGAAGCACTTTTTGGATTTTCGTTGTTTGTTGATAGTGCTTTCATAGCTGCAAAACCACCAATTCCAACACCTGTAATTGCTGATTCTGCAGAAACAACCAACATCTGCTCAGCACCATTACACATAATTGTTTTAGCTGCTTCACTAATCGCATGAGTTCCAGCAGCACATGCTGTCACAGATGAAAGATTTGGCCCTTGAGTTCCATGCTCTATAGAAACGAACCCTCCAAGCATATTCACTAATGCTCCAGGAATAAAAAATGGAGATATTCTTCTAGGTCCTCTTTCACTTAAAATTATAGAGTTCTTTTCAATTGATGGTAACCCGCCAATACCAGAACCTGCAGAAATACCAAACCTAGTCATATCTGTGTCTTCAGGTAAATTAGCATCTTGCATAGCCTCTTGAGCTGCTTTTAATCCTAGGTGAATAAATCTGTCTGCTTTTTTTACTTCTTTAGCCGCCATTACAGTTGAAGGATCAAAATCTTTTACTTCACCAGCAATTTTTACACTATAATTTTCAGGGTCAAAAATAGTGATAGTATCAATTCCGCATTCGCCATCACAAATAGCTTTAAATGAACTTTCTTTATCGTTACCAACAGAATTTATCATCCCAAGACCAGTTACAACTACTCTTCTCATATATTGTTTCTCCCTAAAAAATGTGTAAGTACTTTTAAAACCCAGTCAAAACTAACTTATAAAAATACTTCAATTAAGAAAGACTGAGAATTAACTCTCAGTCTTTAGCCACTTATTTGCTTTCTATGTAAGCAACAACGTCATTTAATGTTTGAATTTTCTCTGCTTCATCATCAGGAATTTCAATATCAAATTTTTCTTCAAGAGCCATAACTAGTTCAACAACATCTAAACTATCCGCACCTAAATCTTCCACAAATTTCGCATCATCTTTAACTTCATCTGCGTTTACGCTCAATTGTTCAACAACTACTTCTTTAATATCGTCTATAAGTGCCATCATAGCTCCTGTTTTTTAATTTAATCAGGTAATTATATCAAACTTAGCTTAAACAAGTTTATTTTAAATCTTTTTTTATAAATTTCAAACAAACGTTTTTTCATTTTCAATTTATAGTTTTTTGTTATAAATATAATCCTAATTTTATATTATTATTGTATAATTCCAAAATTAAACTGTGCATAAAAAGGAAAATAAAATGTTAAAAAATCTACTCGCTTTTATTGGTGCAATTGTTCTCTTAGGAGGAATTGTTGCTGGTGTGATGTTTGGTGAAAAAGTCTCTAAACTTGATTCTGGAGCGCTTCCAGCATATATGGCCATGTTTGATGAAGTTTTAGAAAATGGAGATCCTGCAAAAGCTATGATGTTAGACTTCGAAGTTGCTGGAGACATTGAAAATGAAGATGTTGCAGAATCTATAAAAGCTTTGGCTGAAGAGTACAACATGAGAGTTACTGGTGATATCAAAATGTACACGAAAGATGATGCTGCAAATGACGAAGTAAAACATGCAAGAATCTTCTCACTTTGTTCATTACATATTGCGAAAATATTTTTAAACCATTCAAGATTTTTTGGTGGTTTTATGCCTTGTAGAATCATCTTAGTAGAGTATGGCAATGGAGTTAGAAAACTTGTTACAATGGAGATGACACTTGCAATTCATGGTGGGCACCCACTACCTCCAGAGATGCTTGAACTTGGTTTAAGTGTGAAAAAAGCTATGGAAGAGATCCCTGCTCGTGCAGCTAAAGGTGATTTCTAGT
>Ga0255777_10004447_pt1 | contig 11597 bp, 10 predicted proteins | sample 101ome_15_FD_179975 | JGI IMG/M metagenome (GOLD analysis project Ga0255777, IMG submission 179975) | Coastal salt marsh microbial communities from the Groves Creek Marsh, Skidaway Island, Georgia - 101402AT metaG (version 2) | ecosystem: Environmental > Aquatic > Marine > Intertidal zone >...
AGGCCATCAGATCCCCAGCCTGCATAAGCCGCGGGCCACATTCCTGAAACCACGGATTTGTTCGCGGACCAGAGGCGAGAATCCGTGTTTCAATCCATTCACCACCGCGTTTGATATTGCCAGCATTCAAGGCCGACCATAATTCATTTTCGCTTAGCCCCGGCCGCATGACCGCGCGCATTTCATCAATGGAGGCTTCACACGCGTGAATGGCACAGCGCATGGCATTTAATTCATTGTCATTCTTGATTGATCGCGCATGTTCGGTCAAAACCTGCCCTTCAAGAACCGTGACACCAAGATCGCATAGCGCGGCATAGCCAACATGTTCGATTCGGTCGACGGCCAGCCGTTTATTGGCACCAGCATGCTTTGCCATGACATCGATGATCTGCTTGGCAAAATCCTTGGCCGCCTTGGCCGTTTGATCGCCTGTTTCAAAATAGAAAAAACTAGCACCACCCCGCAATTCGCCAATCAATGGCAAATGCCCTGACAAATGTTCGCAATTGTGAAAATCCCACAGGATCATTTTGCCTTCGGGCGGCACAAAAACGGCGCGTGCCGGATTATGCGCAATCCAAAGCTGCATATTGGTGCAATCGGTTGCATAGCGGATATTCAGCGGGTCAAATAACAGCAATCCAGCACAATCATGTTTCCGGATCTGTTCCTGCAATCGCGACAGACGATAGGCGCGCAACGCCGGAATATCGGGTGGGGTGATGCCAGCCGATTGCCATTCGGCAAAAGCCAATGCAGTTGGCCCAATTTCAACACGATCATTATCGTCAGGCGTCAAATCAGCCTTTAAATGCGCCCGCCGGTTCGGATCAATCTTTCGGTTTGAGCCAATGATGGTTTGATCCATCGCCGCCTCCATGCAGATATTGCCGATAATGATTGTCAGCTAAACCGCAAAAAACTTTTTGGCAAACATTTTCTCATTATCAAATGGCGGCCATTATTCGCGCCACATCATCAGGCCAATCTAGGCATTCACATCGACAACCAATCGGCCCTGCACTTTACCAGCCAGAATATCAGCCCCAGCTGACGGCACATCGCCAAGCCCGATAACCGTCGTCGCAGCCAATAATTGCGGCTTTGGCAAATCACTTGCCAGCCGGTTCCATGCCACAATACGCCGTTCATAAGATGCCATCACCGAATCAATCCCCAAAAGCGATACGCCGCGAATGATAAAGGGAATCACCGTTGTTGGCAGATCAGCCCCGCCAGCAAGCCCAACGGTTGCCACCGCGCCGCCATATTGCATTTGTGCCAAAGCCCGCGCCAAGATGGTACTGCCAACCGAATCAACACATCCAGCCCAGCTTTCTGATTCGAGTGGCCGTCCGCCACCTTCCAGCATTTCGGCCCGCGCCAAAATATCATTTGCGCCAAGACCGCGAAGATAGTCGGCGCTTTCGGGTCGTCCAGTAACAGCGGTCACAGCATAGCCACGCGCCGCCAATAGCGCCGTTGCCACCGACCCGACGCCGCCCGCCGCACCCGTCACCAGAACCGGCCCCTTGTCAGGAGTGACGCCGGCATCTTCAAGCGCCAGAACCGACAACATGGCAGTCATGCCAGCGGTGCCAATCGCCATTGCCTGCTGGCAATCAAGCCCATCGACCAGCGGCACCAGCCAATCGGCACGCACTTTGGCAAATTGCGCATAGCCGCCCCACCAGATTTCGCCAACACGCCAGCCGGTTAGCGCCACAAGATCGCCTTGCTTGTATCGTTTGTCCGAACTGCCGACCACCTCGCCAGCAAAATCAATGCCCGGAATATGCGGATAGTTTCGCACCAACCCGCCCTTGCCCGACAGACACAGCCCATCCTTGTAATTGACGGTTGAATATTTGACCGCAACCAACACCTCGCCATCAGCAGGCAAATCACCATGCTGTAATTCGGTCATTTCATGGCGAACGGTTTTATCTTCGTCACGATGCACCATAAGGGCTTTGAAACTAGACATGGCGTGGCTCCTTGATTGCAATTGTTCTACCCTCAATAGCATTTTTCGCCAAAGCCAGACAGCCCAAAACCAAACCCCGAATCATCGCCAGCAACCAATCGCCGTCTTTGCCAATCAATAACGCTAATCAAGGCAATGCTATTGCAGGATAGGACAGGGCGACAGGCGGCAAAAACTGGTAAAAAGAGGCTTGGCAACAACAAAGTAATCGCCAATACTGGCCTTTGCACTGCCTGATCAGGACAAGCAAAACCATGATGCAAATGACCGCTGCCGAGGCTTGGGCCTATTTAGCTGCCAATCCAAATGCCCAGCTTGTTGATGTGCGAACCAATGTTGAATGGCATTTTGTTGGGATTGCCAATCTGGATGCGCTTGACCGGCAGCCAGTGCTAATCGAATGGGTTGGCGTGGATGGCACACCCAATGCCGATTTTACCCAACAGCTTGGGGCAGCGGTTTCGTCCGATACAAGCCTGTTGATGCTGTGCCGGTCGGGCGTCCGATCATTGGCCGCTGGTAATGCGGCTTTGGCGGCCGGCTATCAGACCGTCATCAATATTAGTGACGGCTTTGAAGGCGATCTTGACGCCAATCAGCAGCGCGGTCACTCAAATGGCTGGCGTAATGCTGGCCTTGCTTGGCGGCAAAGCTAAATCTGCCAGCAACAACCACATAAAGACATGAACTGAATTCAAACCGGCTGTTCGTCTGATCAATCAAAACATATTCCCCACAAAATCATGCAAAGCGTGAACAAAACCCCGCAAATCTTAAAATGCTAAGCAAATCTCTCAATGCTATTTGCTTAATTTTATCTCAATTAGGATTTGCCGCAAAATCGCAAGCTGGCTTGGACAGCATGAAATGTCATCGCTTGGCAAGCGCATGATGAGGCGATAGTCTTCAAGGATGAGGGATCAACAAACCAAAATGACCAGCCCCAAGCCGATTGTGTCAAAAATCATCATATTTCTGGCAACAGCTGTGCTTTTGCTTGCTTATGCGCCCGCCAATGCCGATCAAACTGATCCAAAGCTGGACAAGCTATTTGCCGCATTGCAAACAAGCCTATCAAATGCCAATGCCGCCAGCCTTGAACGCGAAATCTGGGCTATCTGGACGCGCTATCCGGATGATCAGGCGATCAATCGTCAGATGGATAGGGCTATCAAAATGATGAATGCTGGCCGGCTTGATGATGCCGAGGCCATGTTCAGCGCTATCATTTCGCGCAAGCCTGCCTTTGCCGAAGCCTGGAACAAACGTGCCACGGTTCGGTTTTTTCGCGGTGATGATGCCGGATCGGCAAATGATATTCTGCAAGTGATCAAATTAGAACCACGCCATTTTGGTGCGCTGTCGGGGCTTGGCATGATCAAGGTTCGCGAAGGCGATCTTCAGGGTGCCTTACAGGCCTATCGCGCCGCCCAGCGCATCAACCCGTTTTTGCCTAATATTGAAGTGATCATTGACAAGCTTGGACAAAAATTAAATGGCCGCGGCATCTAATAAAGCGATTTCATTTGTCTAGTGATCCGCGCTCAATTGTTTGTTAGCATTATCCATATGGCGCCATATCAGACCCCCACAAAACACCGTAAAAGGATATGGTATGAAAGTGGCGTTCAAGGCATTCACGCCGATCAGAGATTCAAGGCGGAGCAGAAAAAATGACACATAATGACAGCATCATGAACCATTGCCCGCATTGTGACAGCCTTTGCCTTTTGTCACAAAGCGAGGTTGATATGGCGCAGGCCACCAACAAGGCCGTTGCCATTACCTGTCATCAATGTAATGCGCAATTTGGTCTTGAGCATAATTGCCCCACCGGCACTAAACCTGCCCGACCCGCCGAAATGAAAATTATCGATTGCCCGTCATGCAAAATGGCAATCACCATTCCCACACGTCTTTCTGGTGATGCGAAAATTGATTTATTTTGTCCCTTATGTGATAGCGAAATCCAGCAGGTTGATCAAGACGATCAGGCCACAAAAACCCCAGCCATAACAACACCAGACGCAACAACACCAGCCGCACCGTTGGAGACGCCAAGCCCTGTTGCCGAAATCAGCAATGATGATGCCAGCACGCCAGGTCGCGACACTAGCGTGAACCGGATGCCGCTTTATTTACTAATTCTGGTCTGTCTTGCGGTTTATCTTTATTGGGCGCGCGAAACCGGCCAATTGCCCATTGATCAATGGCTCAAGATTTTGGGATAACCTCATAGCCCGGCTCTTCAGGCTCATCATCGGTCATTTCTGCGGGAAATCCGGCTGCCAGAATTTCGGTATTGCAGGCTTCTTCCAACCTTTTAATAATGTTGGGCGACCATTCACGAGGGCCAAACCGTGCCTGACCATCCTCGAAAACCTTGATCAAAAGTGGCGAGACTTCAAGCGGCACATTATGCTGTTCGGCAATCGATTGAAAAAGGCCAATATCCTTTAGCACCAAATCCATGGTGAAATTGATGTCGCGGCTGCCATTCAAAATGACCTGACTTTCGGTTTCATGAACAAAGGAATTGCCTGATGAAATGCGGATCGCCTCATAGGTGGTGTTCAAATCCATTCCGGCCATTTTAGACGTCACAAGCGCCTCGCAAAGCGTGATCAAATTCGCCGTTGCCAGATAATTGGTCATCACTTTCAACACCGATGCCGTGCCAAGGGGGCCGGTATGCAGAACACGGCGGCCAAGGATCGTCAAAACCGGCAATAGCCGTTCGAAAACCGGCCGGTCGCATCCAGCGAAAATAGCAATATTACCAGTCGCTGCACGATGACAACCACCCGATACCGGACAATCAACCGGGCTGGCACCTTTGGCTTCGACAAGCGCGCCGAGACGCGCAACTTCGGCAGCATCGGTTGTACTCATTTCCGCCCAGATTTTACCAGCGCTTAGGCCTGCAAGAACACCGTCATCGGCTTCCATAACCGCAGCGCATGCCGCTGGTGACGGCAAACAAGTAATGATGATGTCACAAGCTTCGGCCATTGCTTTTGGGCTGTCAGCCCATTTTGCGCCAGCTTCTAGAAACGGTGCGGCAACATCGCGATCAAGATCGCGAACCATGACGTCACATTTGTTACGAAGCAAACTGCCAGCCAGCTTGCCGCCGACATTGCCTAGTCCAATAAATCCAACTGAATGCATTCCCATCTCCCCCAGGGCTTTGCTCAGGACAACCAAAATGGCAACCAGCCGGTTGCTGGCAATACCCTAAAGACAGAGTAAATTTAAATGCAACCAAATTTCGTCTAAAGCGTCACCACCCGCATTGAGTTTGTTGTGCCAACAATGCCAAATGGCATGCCGGCAACAACAACAACCTGTTGGCCAGTGCTGGCCATGCCACGGCTACGGATTTCGGCAATGGCTTCGGTAATTGCTGATTCGAAATCTTCACTATAGGCACTGGCACCGGTATGGGTTCCCCATAGCAAACATAATTTCCGCTGAACACCCAGATGCGGAGTCATCACCAGAAACGGAATTCCGGGTCGTTCACGCGCAATCCGAACCGCGGTATTGCCTGAACTTGAAAACGCTACCATCGCCTTGGCCTCAACCGTTTCGGCAAGGGCAACACTGGTTTTCGCAACCGCGTGATAGACGCTGTGTTCAACTGGCAATTCGCCCGGCCCTGATGCCGGGTCTGATTTGATATGCGCCTCGGCAGAGCTGACAATCCGCGCCATGAATTCAACCGACTCAACCGGATAGTAACCTGCCGCTGTTTCGGCAGACAGCATCACCGCATCAGCACCATCAAATACCGCACCAGCAACATCTGATGCTTCGGCGCGCGTTGGTGTTGGTGCTTCGATCATTGATTCCAGCATCTGCGTTGCAACTACCACCGGCTTGCCAACCATGCGGCATTTGGAAATGATGGTTTTTTGCCAGCCCGGCACCTGCTCGGGCGGTAATTCAACACCAAGATCGCCCCGTGCCACCATCACACCATCGGATGCAGCAATGATATCATCAAGGTCATTCAACGCCGCTGGCTTTTCGATTTTCGACATTAATGCCGCCTGTTTGCCAACAATGGTTCGCGCCGCAATCACGTCGCTGGCGCGTTGCACAAATGACAAGGCCACCCAATCAACCCCTTTTTCCAACGCATAGTCGAGATCGGCCAAATCCTTTTCGGTTAGCGGTGTTGTATCGAGAATAATATCGGGAAGATTAACCCCTTTCCGGCTTTTCAATGGGCCACCAACAACAACTTCAGCGTCAAAGCTTTGCGTATCAACCGACACCACTTTGAAAACCAGCTTGCCGTCATCCATCAATAATCTGGCACCCGGATACATCGCCTTGAAGATTTCTGCATGTGGCAGGCCAACAATGCTGGCATTGCCCATATCGGTGTTCAAATCAAACGTAATACGATCGCCATTTTTGACGATTGTCTCATCGGTAACTTTACAAACGCGAAATTTTGGCCCCTGCAAATCGGCAAGAATACAGCATGGCGTTCCGGTTTTGGCTTCAAGCGCCCGAATGGCATCAATGCGCGCACCCTGATCTTCGCGTGTGCCATGCGAAAAATTCAACCGGAAGACATTCACGCCAGCGGTTACTAATTTGCCAAGCATATCAGGGCTTGATGATACATCGCCAAGGGTAGCAACAATTTTTGTGGCTCGCTGCGGGTGGGGAATTTCAACACTCATTGAACTATATATCTTTCTTGTAAATTCGGTTTGAAGGCCGATTTGGGGTCGACCCATGCCAACAACAGCTTTGAAATGGGGATAGCAAGCCAATTGGCGGCATTGCCCTGATTCTACGGCCGAAACTGGTGAAAGCAAAGCGGCATCTTCGATTTCATAAAAAATTCACAAATGCCCAAAAGATAAGAGTGGGCGATGAGGGCAAGTTTCGGGGAGCATAATTTAACCGCTGAAAACCATCGGCGTAAAACAGCCCTTCTCTCGCGGCTTGAGAAAGCGGCAATTTACCGTCATAATCATCTCTTGGTGAAACCCTCTGGCGAAAACCTTTGGGTCTGTTTCTTTTCTTTCCGGCCGGTCAGTCGATCAGGCCAATTCACGACAGAAAGCACGATGATGATCAAAGGTCTTATTGCCCCTCTTCTTACCCCGTTTGACGATAATCTCAATCTTGACCAGTCGCTGTATAACGATCTTGCCAAACATCTTCTTGCCAATGGCGTTAGTGGGCTTGCCCCTTTTGGGACAACCGGCGAGGCACTGTCGGTTAGTCATAGCGAGCGCAAAGCCGCGCTTGAGGGTTTAGTCAAGGCGGGCATTGATCCGGCAGTGATGATTCCCGGAACCGGCCTTTGCAACCTTCCCGATACGATTGATCTTTGCCAGCATGCTGTCGGGCTTGGCTGTGCTGGTGTTATGGTTTTGCCGCCCTTCTACTTTAAAGGCATGAGCGATGCTGGCCTGTATGATTATTACGCCCAGCTGATTACCGGTGTGAATGATCAAAGGCTGAAAATCTATCTTTATCATATTCCACAAGTATCGGGTGTCGGGCTGTCGATTGACCTTGTTAAAAAGCTGCATGCTGATTTCCCCGAAGCCATTGTTGGCATCAAGGACAGTTCGGGCGTTTGGGACAATACCAAGGCGCTTCTTGAGATTGACGGATTGATTGTCTATCCGGGTGCCGAATTGCCGATTATCGAAGCCATCCGGCTTGGCGCGCCAGGTTGCATTTCAGCAACGGCAAATTTGAACGGAACAGATATTGCCGAAGTGATTGACCTATGTCTTGCTGGCAATTGGGAATTGGCCGAAACCAAACATAAAAAGGTCTGTGCAGTGCGCTTGATGTTCCAAGATTATGCGCCGATCCCCGCACAAAAGGCACTTCTTGCCCGATCAACCGGCCATAGCGCTTGGGGCAATCTTCGTGCGCCAATGCGGCCAATGGATAAGGACAAGCTTGACGCGCTTGCCAGTGGGCTTGCCAGCGAATTTGGCATGCATTTTTAGCCTTGGTCACATCAATCTATTGTGCGGTTTAAAGGCGGAACCTTGATGAAAATCTTTGCGTCATTGATTCTTGTTGGCCTTACCATTGCCGGAATATTTGCGCTGTTATGGTTTGTCATGCCAAGCTTTAGCACCCGGTTTGAGCCGCCAAAAATCATTCAAGTCAAAGCCTATCTCGATAATCGCTGCACAGTCACAAATGACGCCTTTGTTGCCGAAGCCCCCGAACAGGGGCGAACAGCAAAATTTCGTGATGGGGTTGCCATCATGCGGCTGCCGGAAAATGCCAAAATCAGGCTTGCCGTTTCACGCGCCTTTCCGGCTTTTACCTATGAAGACACGCCGCAAGATGTGGCACCAATCGTCACCTTGATTGCCGATTGTTCGGTTTCGCCCAAATTGCGGTCAATTTTTGGATCAATGAAAGAACGGTTCCAACAGCAATAGCGGCTGGTAATTTTGATCACATCACCTTGGCGGCACGCAATGCCGCAACCGCATCGGCACCAAGACCCGCCCATTCCTGCATGACCTGATCGTTATGCTGGCCAAGGCGTGGCGGCGCGGTGCGATATTGCGCTGGTGTCACACCAAGTTTGGCGGCAAAGGCGGTTGACGAAATCTGGCTGCCATCGTCACGTTGCTGATCAATGCGCGCGCCACGTGCCTTGACATGCGGATCGGCAAATACTTCGGCAATATCATTAATCGGGCCACAAGACACACCCGCTGCTTCCAGCTTGTCGATCACCTGAACACGATCCAGCTTGGCAATGATATCACCAAGCATCGCATCAAGACGATCGCGGTTTTTGATGCGGGCTTCGTTGCTGGCAAAATCATCATCATCCGCCAGCGCCGGAATGCCAAGCGCCGCTGTCAAACGGATGAATTGCTTGTCATTTCCGCAGGCGATAATCACAAATCCGTCCTTGGCCTCATAAACAGTGTAGGGAACAACACTTGGATGGCTGTTGCCCATACGATCAGGGCATATTTCGGCATTCAGCCAATTTGCCGATTGGTTTGCCAGCATCGAAATCTGGCTATCAAGAAGCGCGCAATCAATATGCTGGCCAATGCCGGTACGGCTGCGATAGGCCAAGGCTGCAAGGGCTGCATTGGCGGCAAACATTCCGGTGAATAAATCACAGACCGCAACCCCCACCTTCATCGGGCCGCCGCCCGGGCTGCCATCGGGCTGGCCAGTAATGCTCATCAACCCGCCCATGCCCTGAATTAAAAAATCATATCCTGATCGGTGCGAATAGGGGCCGGTCTGGCCAAAGCCCGTAATCGAACAATAGATGATCCCCGGATTAAAGGCGGCGATTGACGCGTAATCAAGGCCGTATTTTTGCAATCCACCAGGTTTGAAATTCTCGATCAAAATATCGGCTTTAGCCGCCAATTGCCGAACAAGATCAGCACCGTCTTTGGTTGAAAAATCAATCGTCACCGACCGTTTATTGCGGTTACATGCGCTGAAATAGGCAGCATCATCGCGGCTGCCATCGGCATTTTTGGTAAAAGGCGGCCCCCATTTGCGCGTGTCATCGCCGCCATCGGGGTTTTCAACCTTCACCACATCTGCGCCGAGATCGGCAAACATCTGAGCAGCATAGGGGCCAGCCAGAATCCGGCTAAGATCAAGCACTTTAATGCCGGCAAGCGCCATCGGCGTATCGCTATTCGTCATCATTCATCCTGTTGTGCTGGCCAGATTGACGGGCATCTGCTGATTTGCCGTCTTTGGGCGATGTGGGCAAAGCATCTCAAACTGACCATATTGCGTAAACTTGCTGATTTTCAATTTACAGCCTATGGGAAAATTGGCAGGCTTACCATTAGCTAATTTACAAAATATGGTGCTGCTGTCCTGCCTGCCATCATCTCAAATACATGGATATATTATGGATTTTTCGCTTACCGCTGAACAGAAAATGCTTCAAGACACCGCACGCCGCTTTGCCGCGGATGAATTGCCAGCCCATGCAAAAGCCATTGAAGAAAATGATACGCCGCCAACTCTGGCGCTTCGCAAACGCTTTGCCGAAATGGGCTTTATGGGCATTAATCTGCCAACCAAATATGGCGGTGCTGGCCTTGGGCATTTTGAGGCAGTGCTGATCCTCGAAGAATTGGCAAAAATGTCGGTTGCGGTGGCCTTTCCGATATTTGAGGCCAGCTTTGGTCCAGCTTTGGCCATTGCGCATTTTGCACCCGAGGCGCTTCGCCAGCGCATCCTTCCCAAAGTCTGTTCAGGTGAAATGGTTGTTGCCGTGTCAATGTCGGAACCGCAGGCTGGTACCGCGCTAACCGATTTGAAAACAACCGGCAAACGCGATGGTGATAAAATCATTTTGAACGGCAATAAACGCTGGTGTTCAGGCGGCGGTCATGCTGATGCCTATGTTGTCTATTGCCGCCTTTCCGATGCGCCCGGTGCCAAGGGCATTGGCGCGGTTCTGGTTGAAAAAGGCACGGATGGGTTTAGCTTTGGTGCACCGGAATCACATATGGGCTGGCGCGGCATTTCAAGCGCCGATATGTATTTCGATAATGTTGAAGTGCCTGCCGACAATATTATTGTTCCGGCGGGTGGCTTTAAACAATTGATGGAAGCCTTTGATCTTGAGCGTTGCGGCAATACAACAATGAGCCTTGCTTGTGGTCAATCTGCCTTTGATTACGCGCTTGCCTATGTTCAAGAACGCGAACAATTTGGTAAGCCAATCATTGATTTTCAGGCTGTCCAATTGCAAATCGCACAGATGAAGATGAAGCTTGATGCGGCGCGGCTGTTGCTTTACCGCGCGGTCAATAATGCCGAACAGGAACTGCCGTCAATTGCCGATAGTTCGATCGCGAAATGCTATGCCAATGAAATTGCCCGCGAGGTTGCCAGCGCCGCCGTACAGCTTATGGGTGGCTATGGCTATTCGAAATCATATCCGATGGAACAGAAAATGCGTGACGCATGGGGATGGGGCATTGCTGGCGGATCAATTGATATTCAGAAAATCAATATCGCCGCCGCGCTTGTTGGCAGACGGTTCAATCAACGTGCCTAGCCGCTAGTCGTGCCAAATGCGGCCAAGCGCATTCACCCAATTCGCATGGCATAATTTGGTCATTAAATCGGCATTATATCCATGCGCGCTCATGGCGCTTCGCAGTGCTGGCAGACCCGCAGCATTGCCAATCGCCTGCGGCACCGTCGTGCCGTCAAAATCTGATCCAAGCCCAACGCGGTCTTCGCCAAGATGTTCGATCAAATGATCAAGATGGCGAAGCATGACGTCAAAACCCGTATCGGCTTCCATCCGGCCATCAGGGCGCAAAAAGGCAACCGCAAAATTCAACCCAACCATGCCGTCACTTTCGGCAATCGCCGCAAGCTGGCGATCGGTAAGGTTGCGCGAATGCGGGCTGATTTCATAAGCATTGGAATGCGTTGCCACCAAAGGCTTTTGCGAAATTTTGGCAACATCCCAAAATCCCGCCTCATTCAAATGCGACAGGTCAATCAAGATGCCATTCGCATCACAATAGCTGACAAGCCGTTTGCCATCATCGGTTAGACCCGGGCCGATATCGCCGCTGCTTGG
>Ga0255777_10004450_pt1 | contig 11593 bp, 8 predicted proteins | sample 101ome_15_FD_179975 | JGI IMG/M metagenome (GOLD analysis project Ga0255777, IMG submission 179975) | Coastal salt marsh microbial communities from the Groves Creek Marsh, Skidaway Island, Georgia - 101402AT metaG (version 2) | ecosystem: Environmental > Aquatic > Marine > Intertidal zone > Salt...
GAGACACGCCACCGACGCCGTGTACAACTCTCGATTCGCCTCTTTCCTACCTCCCTCTTCGACGATGTATAACTTCTCGATGCAAAACTTAACCACTTCGTTCGTCAACGACGCGTTCAAACGACGCGACATCTTCGCCATCGCCGAACCATCTCCCGTTCCACTGTTGTTGTTGCTCAGGAAAAGCGCAATCTTCCCGCAGCAATCGAGCGCGAACAGAACTCGCTTCACGTCCGCGGCGTTTTCCTCTTCGCCGCTGCCGTTATTAGTAGTAGTAGTAGCACTCTTTATATTAAATGCTCTCGTCGGAATAACGCACATCCTCTCGTACTCTCTCTCCAAAAACTCCGAAAGTGAAACAGACGAACTGTCGTCGCTCATAGTCAAACTCGTCGACAGGAGCGAAAAACATTTCGCCAAAACGAGCGCGGAGGAGTTATTTTCCTTTTCCTCCTCTTTCAGCGCGTTTTTCAACGCGGTTTCCAACGCGTTCTTCTCTCCTTCAGAACAACGAATGCACTCTCTTCGTAAACCGTCCAGCGCTTCCAAACGCCCGTCGTCGTCGAGGTGCGGTTTCCCGAACGCTTTTTCGAGAAGCGACGAAAACGTCGAATTAGTGTCTTCTTTTCCAACCGCCGTTGCGTTGTCGTCGTCGTTCATCGCGTTGTTTTTCGTATCGCGCGCGCGCGAAAGTTTTTGTCGTCTCTCTCCGTTGCGCTTTTTTTCTCTTCTCCGGCGTTTAAAGCTAAACCCTAAACCCTAAATGACACAGTGAGAAAACCCTAAACCCTTTTCAGAGAAAAAATGTTTGTCACTTTACGCGCTCCTGGTGGTCATAAATAAAGCGCACGCGTCGTTTTCAACAGAGAGATGTCGTCGACAAACAACGGAAGAGAAAACTTCATCACGCGCTTCATCCTCTCCTCCATGGAGTGCGCGGAAACGAGGACGAAGAAAGCCGAGCAGCACTTACAGTCGACGTTTAATCGCAGCAAAGAGATGATCGAGAGGTGGCACCAACCGACGAAAACGGTCGGGTTTTGGAAAAAGGAGGAAAACCAAGGCGCGTACGTGACGAAACAAGAGCCGCAGTTGAGAGGTGGGATCGGGAGGAGGACGAATTGGGGATAATTTTAAAACTAATCTCGTGTATTTATAGAGATTGTAGAAGTAGATAGAGAGCAGCGCGTTTTCATTTCTGAAATGGAAGAGAGAAGAGAGACTCTTTGTGTTAGGGTTGAGAAGAAGAGGATCGATTGCGAAAGAGAGAGCGAGAGGCGAGGACGCGTCTCTCGCCGCGAAGCGATGGAAAAGAAAAAGAAAACGGAGAGAAAGACAAAAAAAGAGAGAAATAACTGCGAGAGTTACTTTGTAGTGCACGAGTTTTTGTCAATGCGTGTATATTATAGAAAGAGAAACACATTTACGATGCAAAGTTTTTCGCCGCGGTTTTGTTTTTGGCTTCTTGTTTTTTCTCTCTCTTTTCTATTTTTGCGCGTAAAGAGAGACGCATCCAGGATGGCGACGCGCGATGGCGAAGAGCTTGCCGTGCGACGCGCAGAGGAAGTTTGTTTTTCGCGATTTCTTTCCTCGACTTTTAGTGTCGTCGTCGTCGTCCGCGTCGTCTGAAGAGATATCCTCGAACGCGCTTTGCTTCGTAAACGTCAAGCCTTCGTAGGCGTCGGTCGCTTCGTTCTCGTGGCCAAAAGCTTCGAATGCGCCTAAACGGCCAGCGTTCGTGACCACGACGTTAATAGTGGTGTTTCGCTTATTAGCCTCCTGTGCGTTGTTGTTTTTCTTCTCCTCCTCCTCATCGTCGTCGTAGTCATTTTCTTCCTCTTCTTCCTCGACGAAGACATCTGGGCACACCGCGACGCCCGATACCAGGTCTCCGTTCTTCGGACTTTCCCAAGATGCGTTCGGACCGACGACGAGCTCTTTGTTGTACGCGCACGCGAACGTGGCGATCGAAAAAGGATGAGATGGGCCTACGTTCTTCTTTCTGCCGTCTGCATCGAGCGATTCGTCGTCTCCGGAACCGTTTGGAATCTTTCGAAAGTTGCCAAAGAAGAAAATCGGACCGCCACCAGCCGTCGTCTCCGCATTAAAACCGCTCTTCGATCGACGGCTCGGCGTGGAGGACTTTCTCGTCAACGATGTCTTTCGTTGGTGTTTTTGTCTATTGCTAATGTCAACTGCATCGTCCAGAACGCGCAATCCGTCGTTTTCAATCTCGTACTCTGTGCAGTAGTAGCTGAAAATGACGCGCGTCGTCGAAGCGTCCCAAACGACCACGTGTTTCTTATCGAACACGCACGCCAAGATGTTCCCGTCCTTGGAAAACGACAGAGAGGTAATTTCGCAATCTCGAGAGACGCAGTGAGATTTGTACGTCGGGATCTCAAAGTCTTTACAGCTCGTGACAGATTTCGCGCACATTTTTGCCGTCGCGAATTTTGTTCTGTTCTTCTTCGTCTTTTTTGATTTCGTGGAATCGTCGTCAGCCGCAAAACCATTTTCATCACACGACCACGTCCAAAGTCGACACTTCCCTTCCGCGCCAACGCCGGCTAATCGAAAGACGGTCTCGTCGTATTCTTCGCTGAAAGCTGACGCGAATTTTCGCGGATGAACTTTCCCGGCCATCCCCGGCGATTGAAGCTCAAAATATGTATTCTTCTTCTGTTCTTCCTTCGCGGAGGAGGACGGGAAACTACCGCCGCTGCCCATCATCATGCTCGCACCGCGTTTACTACTTCTCCGTCGACCACTCGAGCGTCGACTTTTCTTTTCTGAAGAATCGTTCTGAACCTCTTTATTCACGTCCACGGGGACGTGCACGTACACGCCCGATTTCCTAGGAAACGTCCGTCGTCGTTCGGAGGTACTTCCGTCCAACGAAAAGTAATTTTCCTCGTCCTCGTCGTCGAACATGTCGTCGTCGTCTTCGCTACTCCCGTGCGTACGTTCGGTCTCATCCATCGAAAGAAGCGAGGATTTCGTGTACAAGGAAGTGAAAACTAACCCATTCGGCGCGACCGAGTACGCCCACCGTTTAATCTTACCGTTACCTTTTTTGGATGATGATATTCCGTCTCGATCGCTCGGTTTACCAATCAAAACCGTCCCTCTAAACGTACTCTTGAAGGAGGAGTCTTTTCCGTTCTTCATCATCGCTCGCTCTTCGTCGCTAGTATTATCGCTACCGCTAATGCTACTGCTATCGCTTCTATTATCTTCTATCTTCCACACTGAAATTTCCGTCGCGTCTCGAATCTCGTGGTCAATTTCGTACGCCAAATAATGATCTCGATGATCCGTCTCGTCGTTCGCAAAACTCTCGTCGCGCAATACTTGCACATCGAGAATGGGCGCCAACTGCGAGGCATCTCTCGGGTCGATTAAGTGTTTCGCTCGAAATATTTCCCTCAGCGGTAACTCATCGTTGCTTCCATCGTCGTCCTCGTCGTCCTCGTTGCGCTTCTCTTCTCTTTCGTGTTCTTCTATTTCCTCGACGTTGTGGTGGTGCTCATCGTCGTCGTTGTCGTCGTTCACGTGCATGCCGGACGGTGCAGGGACGGTCTCTCGAATCGGCGTGTCCGCGGCGTGCATTCTCTCTTCTTCCTCTTGTTCTTCCGTTTGTCGATCGCCAAACTGAAAATCGACGCGTCGTTTCTTCGCAGCAGCCGTGCTATCATTCAATGCGCTCTTTTGTTTTGCCATCGCCGTCGTCGACGTCGTTATTATTTTCCTCGGCGAGATTCTGTTATACTCGGTGTTCATCGCCAACGTATCCGCCACTCGAATGGTTTCTCCGTAAGCGTTTACATTTCTGTTGTCCTTCATCAGATCGAACCCTTCGTCGTTGTCCTCGTCCTCGTCGTCTTCATACGAACTCTCCGCTTTCCTTCTCCGTCTTCTCATCTCTTTCGCTTCTTTCTTCTTCTCGTTGCTCATGTTGAACGCAATCTTTTGCGCCTCTCGAAACTCGGCGTTTGGCGATAACGAGCGGCCTTTGAATACCTCGTCCTCCGTCTCATCGTTCGTCGCCGCCGCAGGCGTGGTGGTGGTGGTGGTGTTCGTAGCGGCGACATTCTGCGCCTGTTCCATCAACGGCGACCGGGAGGACGAACTCTTCCTCCTGCTCCTTCTCGTCGCGTTAGCAGCTGTGGGGGGAGGCGAAGAGGAAGTCATCTGCGTGTTCGTCACCACCATCGTCTCGTACTCTTCTTCTTCTCCTTCTTCGACGCGAGTCTTCGTCCGCTGCTGCTTCTTCTTCGGCGTCGCGCCAATCGACGGAAGACGAAACGCGGCGGCGCTCGTAAACCGGTTTTCCGTGCCATCGTTATTGATGTTATTATTATTCGTGGTTGTTATTGCCAGCGAGTCTGGAACGATAAGCGTCTCCGGTTCTTCTTCTTCTTCTTTGAAATATTTCTCCTCGACGCGTTCGAGAAAGTGAATCTGACGGTTGAGCGTTACCTGTTTATTTATTATCAACGAGAGAGACAGAGAGAGAATATGAGATATCAGTCGTACAAAAAACAGACGTCGCGCGGATCCGCGCAGATGCAGAGAGAGAAAGAGAGAGAGAGAAACAACGCGCGCGAGCGCGCGCAAACATTCGAAGAGCGCGCAAACATTCGAGCGCGTAAAATTTTCAAAATTTTTCCCGCGAAAGAGAGAGAAACAAAACATATGCGCGTACCTCTTCCTCGCGCGCGCGTTCGACCGCCTCCTCCTCGTTCACTATTCCCGCTCGCGAAGAGGGGGTTCTCTTCTCTCTCTTTTTCTTCTCCTGTTCTCTTCCCAGAGAAGAAGAAGAAGAAGAAGAGGACGAAGACGAGTCGTCCTCGTCTTCGGAAGAGAGATGAAACATATTTTTTTTATGACGACATTTCCCCACACAAATTTATCTATCTATATCTCAACGCGGATGATGATGATGATGATGACGACAGCGACAGCGACGACGACGACGACGATTACACCGAGACTGCTCACTCGTCGTCGTCGAAACAACTGTGATGTTTTCTTCTCCACCAATTCTTCTTATCATTCTCTTCGGAAGACGAGGAGAACGACATCGAGAGCAAACACCTTTCACATCTCCGTTCGAGCATTATCGTTCTTCGGAGGAGGAGGAAGAGGAGGAGGAGATGATGATGAATCGACGATCGCGTACGACGTGCGACCTGGACAAGGCTCGAACGCGCCGAAATTTCCGGAAATTTGCGACTATTTAGCGTCGAGCGGGAAGTGCGAGGGGATCTCTCCCGAAGAGTTTAAGGAGAGATATTATTTCGAGAAGAAGAGAAAGAAAGTCACGTGTTTGGACTTGCGACAGCCTTTGGAATACGAAGATTGGCGAGTGCCGCCGTTCGCGTCGTGCCCGTACCAAATTCCGTCGAAAAACACGTTCCGAAGAGTCAGTGGGTACGCGCTGAGCATAAAAGGCGGGTTGAAAGAGCGCGACGAAGATTTCGTGCGGAATTGTTACGAGTTGTGCGAGCGGGATTTGAGGTCGACGGTGGTGGTGTGCGATTTGAAAGGCGGGTCGATTCGAAACGCGCAGAGTTCGGAAACGTCGAATCGAGGCGTTATCGATCGATCGGACTCGTTCGCGGTGAGAGCGTGTTACGAGTTAGTTCAGGCTGGGTTTCAGGACGTGAAATTCGTCGAAGGTGGGTTCCCGGGTTTGATCGACGACGCCGGATTGCCGTACGAAAGCGAAAAGTTTATGGATTTGTTACAGAACCAATCGGAAGGTAACAGGAAACTGTTGATGTACGCGAAGTTACTCCCAGATCCGACGATTCTCCCGGGCATTCTCATTCAAGGCGGCGTGTTTTTGTTGTTCGGATTAGCTTTTTACAACGTCGGAGGTATCGGGGACTATTTAGCCGAGAACGTTCCCGCGGCGTGTTCGTTCTTTCCCATACGGTCGTGCATGGGGGCGTAAAAATTCCGCGCGTCCGTAAAAGCATGAATATATACATATATATTTATTTAGACACGCACAGAGAGATAGAGAAATAGCAAACGAGAAAGAGAAAAAGAGGAGGAATAGCGATGCATGTAAAACTACTGTAAGTACAGGTATGTATATGTAAGGTATGTATATATTCCAAAAAAATGTGTGTATTTGTGCGTACAGCGTGATGTTTCGACCCTCTAGCGCTCCCAATAATCTGCAAGATTTCCGTCCGGATCGTGCCACCCATTCAAGTTCTCTCTTCGCGAATCCTCTCTCGTTTTGTCTCTCTTCATTTTCCGACCATCTCTCGTTTTGATCTGTTTTGTTCTCGCGCGCTTCATCGCTCCACTTCCGAAGGAGGGACCGCAGCCTGAATCGCAACCTCCAAAGCGCTCAAAGCATCTTCTAACTCTCTAACTGTGAGGGCTATACTTTCGGTTGCAGCTTTCGTGCGCTCTTCGTGCGTGTTCCCACTCCTTAGCCACATTTCGTCATACGCGGCTTCTCTTTCACGTTCCGCCATATCGCCTAATTTCTCGCGCAACATGCACCAGCAAACGCCGCACACGTCTCGATCCAAAGGTGACGCGTTGGGAGGGAACGTTAACTTCTCCAATGACTTCAACGATCCGTCACCTTCCAACATTTGCTTCATCTCTGGCAACGTAAACTTGTAACCATACAAGTGGTCGCAACAAACGCCGCATCCTCTCGGGTCTTCAAAGGCGTCGTATACTTTGCACTTTTTGCACAAGAAGCCACCAGGGTACGATTCGTGCTCTTTCTTAATGTTAAGCCCGGTTCCGTTTTCGCGACATCTCGCGCACCTTCGATCAACGTGACCAGCGTAAATGAACGACTTTTTTTTCGTTTGATCGAAGCTTGTTGCTACGCTCAAATCATTTGCGTTCAACCACCTACCATACGACGCGGCCATTTCCACCGCGTTTGCGCCGTTGTTCGCCGAGCACTTCGTGCAAGTGCACTTGATCGTAACGTGTCCGCACCGCTCGCACGCCCACTTCAGCAACTCGAGTTTCTTCGGTCGAGCGGAATTGCGAAGAAAATACAACTCGTCCATCTTTTCGCCCTCTCGAGTCTTTTTTCCAAACGGAAAGTGGTTCCAACAATATTCCATCGTCGATACGGACGAAAGTTTGTCCCAGCGGAACTTCTTTACGTCCACGCCCGCTCGCACGAGCAAAGCGCGACTCTCTTTACTCGCCCTCGCGAAGAACCACCGATCCGTCTCGTTCAATTTCGGAATCACATGCGATACAAAAATATCCTCGTGATGCGACACCAAACCTTTCCACACCTTCGTCGGCCCGAGCTTTAAACGCTCCCGATCTTCGTTCGATAATCGTTCTCGCGTTCGCCTCTTCCTCGTGAAAGGGTTCATCGAAGAGATGAAACCATTAAACGCGCGAAGCGTTCCTTTAAAAGAGAAACCGGAGGACATCTTTTTTTTTTGATGTCGCGATGTGGCAAAAGTTCAAAACGTTTTTTTTTTTTGTTGTTTTTTCTTCTTCGTGTTGTGATGGTTAAAGTGGGGAAAACAGAGAGACATCGCGTCGGACCTCATTCTCTCAGCGCGTCGCGTTTTGAACTGCGCACATCATCTGAAAGAAAAGAAAATAGGAGAGCGTCTTCTCGGTTGACAAAACAGTAACAACTCATCGATTCAAACGTATAACTCTTTTGTTTCTTTTTGCGTTTCAGTGGTTAGGCGGCGCGATTATATAAGCACCCAACAACAAAATGAGCGACGAAAATGCGCAACTTTTAGCCGCTGCTGCTGCTGCAAAATCTCGTCGTCATCAACGCCGCGGCACTCGCGATGACGACGAGAACGACGACGTCTTTCCGACGACGAGAGTTAAAAAATGGCTGACGCTGTTCGTCTCGTTTCTTTTCCTCTCCGCCGCGTTTTATTGTTTCGGCGCGAATAGTAGTAGTAATAGCAGTAGTAATAATACTAGTGGTTCGATGAGCGTCGTCGGGGAAAAAGAGGCCGCGGCGACGACGACGACACCGAAGAGAAGAGAGATTTTTAACTCGAAGAATAACGCAAATGTTGCCAAAAAAAAGCAACAACGACAACAACGACGACAACAACCGGCGAACGAAGTGCCGAATTACAAGTCGCAAGCGGAAGCGAATTTACGAATGCTACCATCGAGTATTTTTGATCTGTTCAAGAGCGAAGAGTACGAAGAAGAGGAGAAAGAGGAGAAGAGTTACTTTTCGAACAACGCGAAGTGCGAGAACGTGTTCACGTTGGGATTGGAAGGCGTCGGGCACCACGCGTTTCAGATGGGAAAAGACGCGTTTGTGAAGTCACTTTTGAGAGATCATTTGCATAACGTTAGAGAGAAGAAAGAGAATAGCAATAACAACAACGAGGTGTTTAAAGATATAGTGGAAGAGCACGCGCGAGAGGAAGACAGGATGTTTATCGATAACGACGACCATTTTTGGAATTTAATTCTCGAAAACAATTATGACGAGATTTTTAGAACGTTTCGAAAAGGATGCGAAGAAGAAGCCAAAAAGAACGGAAACGAGAAGACGGTGTGTTACAGCACTCGGTCGTTTTCGTTCCCGCACAAATTGGGTCCGTTTGCGACTGGATCGGGTTTGGACGTGAACCACGCTCAGCGTTGGGATCCGCGAAACAAAGAGCATCGGAATTATCTCTTCAATCACGGCCATCCCATCAATATTTTAGATTATTTTGAAGCGGCCGAACGAAACGGGTGTCAAGTGAAGTTCATCTTGTTACACAGAAACTTCGTAGAAACCGCTCGATCGCACAAAACCTGGGATCAAGGATTGGAGAAGCACGTGAACGTGTTGAAAATGTTTGCGGAATATATAGACATCTCGCTGGCAAACTTGCCGAGCAATTCGTGGCGAAGAGTCGACTACGAAGATTTCTGGCGGCCCAACGAAGAACGCGACAAAATCTTCCAAAGGCTATCAACAGACTTTTTGCACTGGTCCTCGGATGCGCACGAAGCGTTCATGAATAGTCAGTTTGATTTGAACGTCCACCCGAGAAAGTATAAGACAACCGACAAACCGTCGTGCGAGGAGGTTCGAGAGTTGGATCGAGTGCAGCGAAATTTCTTCGATCGGAAGTTGACGGCATACTCGAAGCAAGATAAGCACGTGACAAATTTACCGTTGTCGCATTTCTTTACCGAGTCGCCGAGTAGAGCTCTGTATGAGCAGTGTTGGGAGGCCTCAAAGGCGAGTTTATTGGGTAGCTACTACGTAGAAGAAGAAAAAATAGTGGATATAAACGCAAAGGCGGCGAGGTAGTTTTGAGCGAGATAAGAAACAAACAAAGGCTTACCACATTAGTAGTTGTTATATATTCTACATAGCGCATACAGTGTATCAATCACAAAGCTCTTTCTCCTATTTGCTCTCTACTACATCATTGAGGTAAATCATTACTTGATCCATTCGAAGCACGAGTTATCGGTGTCGCACGTCTTCTTCAAATGTTTCTCCCACGAGTGCATCTTTCCTCCAACGCCTACGTCTTTGTCCGTCAAGACATTTGTTCCTAAGTGTGCTTCGTCTATGTCGTCCCTCTTAAACGCCCCGAGCCCTTCTTGGCCTTCGACTTTTAAATCCTCGCCGAAAATTCTCGTTTGTCGCTCGCATTGTTTTGGTTCCTTGCTCGCTTTCCTTCTCTTATCGCTCTCGCCGTTTTGCAACAACGCGCACAGGGCTCTCTTACTGTCCTCGGTTTGCTGCCTGATGGCTTTTTGGAACAGTTTTGGCCACGTCTTCGGGTCTTCGTATCTCCACTTGTGCATCTTTTCCCACTCCTCATCGCTTTCGGCGATTTCTCTCAATCTTTTCGCCAACTGTTGAGGCGTGGCATAATTTCTCAAATCGATCCAACTGTCTCGACCCGGTAACAATTCATTCACGCCTTCCCAACCGATGTAAATCGGGATCGATCCTCGACTCAGCGCATAGTAAATTTTCTCTGTGACGTATTCTGGACACGATACGCCGACGTTTTCTACAGCGAAGTAAAACATAAAGTTACTCAAAGGCTCTTGGAAACTCGTCTTGCGATTTCGCGGCATTTCCATCACGCTTTCCGGAAACGACTTCTCATTCACGTTATTCGCGCAGTTCCCTACGGAAAACACCGGATACTCGTCGCTGATCTTTCTCAACGTATTCGCTCGATTGCTCATACAATCTCTCGCCAACCAGGCGACACCTGGGATCCTCTCCTTCCTCGGAATCGTAAATAACGGGAAATCTTCCTTCATCTCAAACACGGGAACCGCGAATGGGAACCACAACCCGCTCGTTTTCTCGTAATCCGCGACGTAATCGAACGACCTTCGGAAATTCTCGTCCTTCATCTCTGGCGAATACACGGACGGACTTTCGTGCGTGAAAAAAATATCCACCTGCTTCGGGTTCGTCTTCGGCCTCACCTCCGGCACGTGTTGATTCCGAAACATTCTCACGTCGCACGACGGATCGTCCATATTCGCGCTCACTTTAACGTTCTTCACGCACATCCCAGCTTTCTTCAACCCACCGTTTATGAAATTGTACGCCCCGAAAAAGTTAAACTTTTCCCCCTCTTTAAAACACACGGTGAACTTCTCTCCTCCGTTCGCCGGCGGGTGCTTCCACTTCTCCATATTTTGCATCTGTTCCTTATAATCCCAGTTGTTCGTCTCAAAATCCTCGTGCCAGTTGAACGTTTGCAAAGGATCGATCTTCCCGTGCGTGTCGTGCATATCTCGCGCGGGGAAGATGTGATTTAAATCCTTCCTCGACGCCGACGACCGCACCGAGGCGACCAGTTCCGAAGCCCACGTGGGCAGAGGCAAAGACAAATTCGTCTCGTTTTGTTGTACCGACGACGATGACGCGTATCCCGCTTTAAACGATATCGCGGAGACGGACATCAGCGCGAGCGCGATGGCGAGGTACTTTTTCTTCTTGTGAGTAGTCATCGATGCGAAGAAGCAGTTGTTGAGTATATCTTCTTCCTCTTCTTCTTCTTCTCCATCTGCTGCTCTCGCCTTCCCTACGGAAGAAGAGGAAGTGCTGCAGACCGCGCCAAAACCTCTCTCTTCTGCCATCATCACGATCGAAGAGGATGAACGACGAGGGAGTAAAGATGAATTAGAGTTTGTCATTCTTATTCTCTCTTTTGCGTTTTATGTGTATCGCGGGAGCGAGTGCGTGCGTTTATTCACCGCCGCGCGCGCGTCCTTCCCGACGACGAAATGCAGATTTTGTGTTTTGACCCGCGGCTTCGTCCTCAAAATTCGTTTAGGGTTTACAACTTTTTTTTACAAAAACAACAAGCAAAAAAGCGCCTTCGACTAAATTTCTGCTATAAATTGTTAAAGAGGAGAAGCCGCTGCGTAAATCGTACGTGCGCGAGCAAAGACGACGACAATAGTTCTTCAATTCATTCTTCTGCTCTCGCCGTACTTTTTGAACTTGTTTCGGAAGCTTCTTTTCCTGGAGAACGTATCTTCGACGGATCGATTTTCGGATTCCGCTTTGCGTATGGCGTTGGCTAAATCAAAGTCTCCGGGGAGTAGAATGTTCGTC
>Ga0255777_10004454_pt1 | contig 11583 bp, 10 predicted proteins | sample 101ome_15_FD_179975 | JGI IMG/M metagenome (GOLD analysis project Ga0255777, IMG submission 179975) | Coastal salt marsh microbial communities from the Groves Creek Marsh, Skidaway Island, Georgia - 101402AT metaG (version 2) | ecosystem: Environmental > Aquatic > Marine > Intertidal zone >...
ATTATTCCAGATGATTAATTTTAGATTTGGCTGATGATGTTTCATTAGCTGAAGTTCTTGAATATTCATTTGGAATGAGCCATCTCCAGTAATCCCAACAACCGTGCTATCAGGTTTTGCAAAACTTACACCTAGTGATGCTGGAAGAGTAAAACCCATATCAGCTTGGGCCCCAGAAGTATGATAGCGTTGAGATGATTTAAGCTGGATCGCTTGTGATGTCACATAATAGGCAGAACCTGCATCTGAAACAAAATGGGTATTCTCTTCAGAAGAATCCTTCAAAACATCGATAAACTCATACATATTTATAGGGCTTTGATTTTTATACTCCTGCTGATAAACAGGCCACATTTCTTTCCATTTCTTACATGTTATTAGCCAATCTTTATAATTTTTAGTAAGAGTTATATCCTCAATTTTAAAGAAATCTCTTAAATCACCCTTTATAAAGTTATCAATCCGCACTGTTTTTTTAGAGTGCTCATTTTCATCAATATCGACAACAACTATCTTTGCATCTCGAGCAAATTTATCGTATTCAAACCCAGTTAATGGGATACTTAACCTAGAGCCAAGTACCAATACTAGATCAGCATTTTGTACCGCAAAGTTACCAGCTCGATCACCCTTAGTTCCCAATCTTCCAATGTTTAGCTCATCATCTGAAGGTAAGAGGTCTAGAGATAAATAAGAAAAGACTACAGGTAGTTTTAATTTGTATACAAATTGTTTAAACTCTTGTCGTTGATTTGATAACCTAATCCCATTGCCTGCTAAGATAATTGGTCTGTGTGAAGAATTAAGTGCCGATTGAATAAAGTCTATATTATCAGAATCAATTGTCTTTTCTCTTGATATTCCCTTGAATGATACTAGTTTCTCTGTCTCCACAGACGCACCTTGTATGTCTTGAGGTACATCAATCCAAACAGGGCCTGGATTTCCTTTTTTGGCTATTTCTGCTGCCTTTTGTAGTTCATACTTAACTAAATCTGGGTTTGTCAACATCACTGAGTACTTGGTAATGTTGCTTACTATTTTTAAAATATTTGCTTCTTGAACTCCAAGCTGTCTAACCGGAAAACCTGTTCCTGCTGTTGTATCTTTTAATTTAACTTGGCCAGATATGAAAATAACCGGCACATTATCCTGCCATGCATCAAGTAGCCCCGTCAGAGCGTTTGTGCAACCACACCCAGTAGTTACGCACACCAAACCATAACTTTCATTCGCTTTTGCATACCCGACCGCAGCCATCGCAGATGCTTGCTCATGATGGTTATAGACAACCTTTAATTTTTCATGATTACCGAAAGAATCGTTCAAAAACATCGCGCCACCGCCAGTAACAGAGAACATAGTTTCTATGCCCAGATCGTATGCAACAAAATCAGATATAAAGTCAGCAACCGTTTTTTTCATTGAAGTATTCCTTTAAATTTTTGAGTGCAAAATCTATATCATCTAATCCTCGCACTACAGAAAAACGAACAAACCCCTCACCATTATTTCCGAAATACAAACCTGGAGTCACGGCTACTCCACATTGATGTAGTGCTTTTTCTGCAAATTGCTCACTTGAAAGACCAGTGCCTCTAATGTCCGCAAAAACATACATAGCTCCATCTGCTTTTCTACAGGTAATTCCATTAATTTCATTTAACCCATTTGCCAAAAAATCCGCTCTTTTGGCATATTCATTGATCATATTCTCAACTATTTTCTGATCACCCTTTAGAGCTGCAATTCCTGCCTCTTGAATAAAAGGAGGTACACATGAATTAATAGTCGAAACAAGCAGTGACATTTTATCAATGACTAATTCAGGGCCTATTGCAATGCCAAGCCGCCAACCTGTCATTGCAAATGCTTTACTGAAACCATTAAGTATTATGGTCATTTCTTTACACTCATCTAGAATTGATGGTGAAAAAAACTTTTCTTTGCTAAAGATCATCCGAGCATAAATTTCATCACTCAAAATATATATTTTATTTTTTTTGCATAACTCAAAAATTTTTCTTATTTTATCTTCACTGAGCACCGCGCCAGTTGGGTTGCTTGGTGAATTTAAGATCAATAATTTTGTTTTTGGCGTTATTTTTTTCTCAACTTCCTCTGGATCAAGCGAGAAACCATTGTCAATGTTTAGATTGAGAGAAACAGTATTTACTCCACATGCTGCTGCAGCAGTAAAGTATGTTGGGAAGCCAGGATCTGGAACTAAAATATCGTCGCCCACATCTGCAAGACATTTGATGGCCATATAAATAATTGCGTTGGCGCCTGGTGTCACAAGAATTTGTTTTATATCAGGATTAAAACCCCTTGATTTTAAAGTTGCATCAGCCGCCGCAACTTTTAGGATATTGATACCTCCTGACGGAGCATAATGCGTATTTCCAGACTGAAGCGATTCTATACATGCATTAGTAATGTGTTCCGGAGTATCAAAATCAGGCTCACCAAGTTCGAAATGGGCAATCCTCTTTCCCATTTTCTCCAATTCTTGTACTTGCTCAAGAATTTTAAACATGGGCTGCCCATCAATTTTTCCTGATATTTGAGACATTCGCATATAACTATACCTATTCGAAAAACTCGTAAAATGTTTGTGCAACATAATTTAGGTGCTGCTCATTTAGACCGGGGTAAATACCCACCCAAAAGGTATTATTCATTGTTAAATCAGTATTATTTAAATTACTGGCTGTACGATATTGTACGTATTCAAAATATGGCTGCCTGATCAAGTTACCTGCGAAAAGTAATCGGGTTCCAATTTTGCGTTGATCTAGAAACTTGATTAACTCAACTCGCAGATTCGGATCTTCAGACTTTATTGTTATTGGGAAGCCAAACCAAGAAGGCGTCGAATTTTTTGTAGCTTCTGCGACATCTAGATGATCAGAAAGCGCTTTCAACTTATCTTTTAGATAACTATAGTTATTATTTCTTGCGTTTATAAATTCTGGGAGTCTTTCTAACTGCGCTAAACCACAAGCAGCCTGCATATCGGTAATTTTCAAGTTGTAGCCCAGGTGAGAGTATGTATATTTATGATCATAGCCAGCCGGCAAATCCCCACCAATTTTCTCACATGTCCAACCAAAGCGGTTATTGCAGGTATTGTCTTCGCCAGGTTTGCAATAACAATCCCTCCCCCAATCCCTAAAGCTCTCGGCGATCTTTTTAAGCTTACCATTGTTTGTAAATACAGCACCACCTTCGCCCATCGTAATATGATGTGCTGGGTAGAAACTTACTGTAGCTATATCACCGAAAGTACCAACGTGTTGATTTTTGTACTTTGCACCTAATGCATCACAACAATCTTCAACAAGCCAAAGGTTATATTTATCACATAAGGCTTTGATTTTTTCTAGGTCAAACGGATTGCCTAGCGTATGCGCTAGCATAATAGCTTTAGTTTTTGGTGTGATGGCAGCCTCAACCAGATCTGCATTGATGTTGTGTGTTTTCATATCTACATCAACAAACACAGGTATTGCGCCGAACTGAACGATGGGATTCACCGTGGTTGGAAAACCTGCAGCAACGCCAATCACTTCATCACCCTTTTTAATTGCCCGATCGCCTAACTTATGAGATGTGAGTGTACTAAAGGCAACGAGGTTGGCTGAAGAGCCAGAGTTAACTGTTAAAAGATATTTGACTCCAATGAAGTCGGCTAATTTTTTCTCGAATTCCTCATTAAATCGTCCAGTGGTAAGCCAACCATCAAGTGATGCCTCAACCATCAATTGAAGTTCTCTTTCACCAATTACTTTTCCAGATGGCGGAATTACACTCACCCCAGGAATAAAAGGGATAGGTGTATATTTCTCGGAAGAATATTCGCTAACCAACTGTATGATTTGACTTTTCAAATTCTCCAAATTAAACATTTTTTATTTCATCCATGGACTGCATATATTTTGATATCTCATTAAGTGATATTTTTTTCATATCCGCTCCAGATAACCAATTTTTATGCCAGCTAACAATGTGAGACAGTGTTTCACCTAATGACCACACAGGGTACCATTGTAATTTAGATTTTGCCTTCGAAATATCGAGTTTTAGATAATTTGCTTCGTGAGGATTCTTTGTTGATTGATCAAGATGCCAACTAGAATTTGGCCATGAGCTAACCATCTGATCAAGAATCCAGCTAACTGACTTTACATCACCCTCATTAGGGCCAAAGTTCCAGCCCTCAGAGTAACTCATTGGATCTTGATATAGCGCCTGAGCAAGCTTTAAATAACCGCCTAACGGCTCTAATACATGTTGCCATGGGCGAATGGCATTAGGGCTACGGATTACAACAGGTTGATCTTTTTCAAAGGCTCTTAAAATATCTGGGATCAAACGATCGAGCGCCCAATCACCACCTCCAATAACGTTTCCAGCTCGCACTGATGCGAGGCCAACACCTTTTTTCTCAAAGAACGATTTTCTGTAACTAGCAGTGACTAATTCTGCGCATCCTTTAGAGCTGCTGTAGGGATCATGTCCACCCATTGGCTCATTTTCTCGATAAGCCCAGACCCATTCTTTGTTTTCGTAACATTTATCAGTTGTTACATTAATGACAGCTTTCACAGAGTCACATTTTTTTGCCGCCTCTAGCACATGTGCCGTACCAAGCACATTGGTTGCGTAAGTTTCTATTGGCTTATCATATGAATAGCGGACCAATGGCTGCGCAGCCATATGAATAATTATTTCTGGCTGAAAATCATCGATACTCTGAGAGACTCTTTTAATGTCACGAATATCACCTATCTCAGATTCAACTAACTCGGCAACACGCGCCTCATTGAACAAACTCGGGGTGGTGGGTGGCTCAAGCGCATAACCCTTTACCTGGGCACCAAGTTTATGTAACCACATACACAGCCAGCTACCTTTAAAGCCAGTGTGTCCGGTTACAATAACCCTGCGACCTTTCCAGAAACTTTTATCAATCATGCCAGGTCTTCCACGGCGCCTTACCTGCTTCCCAGAGCTCTTCGAGATGAATTTTATCCCTTAGGGTATCCATCGGCTGCCAAAAACCTTCATGCTTGTAAGCCATGAGTTGACCATCGGTTGCAAGCCCCATTAATGGACCCTGTTCCCAAATGCTGTCATCGCCTGAGATCCGCTCAAGAACCTTAGGAGAGAGGACAAAGAAGCCCCCATTAATCATAGCTCCATCCCCTTTAGGCTTCTCTTTAAACTCTGTAATCTGGTTACCATCAAAATTCAGCGCACCAAAACGCCCAGGAGGGTAGGTCGCAGTCAATGTTGCCTGCTTGCCATGCGACTTATGGAAGGCGAGTAGCTCAGTGATATCGACATCAGAGACACCATCGCCATAGGTCATACAAAACACATCTTCGTTCTTAAGGTAGTTCGCGACACGACCCAAGCGACCACCGGTCATTGAGTTATCACCCGTATCCACCAAGGTCACCGTCCAAGGCTCCGCACGTCGCTCATGCACCTCCATGGTGTTCTCTTTCATGCAGAAGGTGACATCTGATTGGTGAAGAAAATAGTTCTGGAAGTATTCTTTGATGAAGTAACCTTTATAACCACAGCACACAATAAAATCTTTCACACCGTGTTGTGAGTACATTTTCATGATATGCCAAAGAATTGGCTTGCCACCGATTTCAACCATTGGCTTTGGTCTAGTTGAAGTTTCTTCAGAAAGTCTTGTGCCAAGACCGCCAGCTAATATTACAGCTTTCATAATTGCCCCAATGATAACTCTTGAAAATCAATACTGTTTTTTTGCAGATCATTATAAGAACCCATTGCAATCAACTTTCCCCTATCAAGTAAAAAAATTTGATCGCACTCTTTTACTGTACTCAAACGATGAGCGATCATAATTATTGTTACTTCATGATGTAAATTACTAATTGCATCCATCACTGCCTGTTCAGTTAAATTATCTAGGGCACTGGTTGCCTCGTCTAAAATCAACACTTGAGGTTTGTGATAAAGAGCCCTTGCTATACCAATTCTTTGTCTTTGCCCTCCAGAAAGACGAATGCCTCTTTCTCCAATTATAGTTGAGTAGCCATATTCAAGATCATTCACTACAAAATCATGTAAATTTGCAGTTTTTGCAGCAAGCTCAACTGCTTCAAGGTCGATTAAATCTTTGCTTAATCCAAATGCAATATTTGCTGCAATAGAATCATCACTTAAAAAAATCGACTGCGGCACATACCCTATTAAGCTTTGCCATGAGCATCTATTAATGTCTGTAATTCTCTCTTTATCAACGACTAATGATCCCACATCAGGGTTAAGCAGGCCGATGACGACATCTACAATTGTTGATTTTCCACTGCCAGTTTTACCGACTATTCCAACGGTAGTGTTTGACTTAATTTCGAGTGTTACATCTTTTAAAGCCATTGTTTTGGAGTCTGGATAGGTAAAGGAAATATTTTGCAGTGAGATCATCTTTTTATAAGTTATTGATGCCTCTGCAACGCTTTGACTTTCGTCCTTAGCCATATCAATAAAGCCGGAATGAAGGGTAGTGAGTGCTGCGCCTGAAAATTTAATTTGAGTCAATGCACCATATACTTGCTGCATTGAAGGCATTAAACGATAACCGGCAAATGCATATAGTGAGATGATTGGCAAGGTATCGGAAAAATTTTTATCTTTTAACATCAAATATAAAGTTAAGGATAATATCCCCCCAAATGCAACTGCTTCGAGAAAAAAACGAGGAATCTGATTTATTATTGATGCAGATGATTGATGTTTAGCGTAAACAAAAGCCGGCTTTTGGAAATGCTTTAAGTAGACTTGCTCTAAACCCCCAATCTTCACTTCTTTAATGGCTGAGAAAGCCTCATTAACGAAAAAAAACCGCTCTTTATTTGCTTGTACTCTTTCATCGCCCATCACCGATAGTTTTTTATTTACTAATTTATAAATAGAAAAATAAGCTACACCTAGAAATAAACCAACGAGTATTGCGAGAGTTGGATCAACATAAATAAGTAGAGAAATTATTGCTACTATTATGGCGCCTTGAGATAAAATGGCAAATAACGGTGATAATCCATTACTTACGATATATTGCGTTTCGGAAAGAATATTTTTGCCAAGATCACTACTATTTTGACTCAAATGCCATGAATATGGCTTATTTAAGTACCTCTCAATTAGACTTTTACTGATGCTAAATTCACGCATCACAATAAATCTCAATTGAAAATAAGTTGTTATCGCTTTAAAAACTTGAGAAAAAATCAGTAAGCCAATGACAGCGAAGCCCGAAGCCAACATGAAACTCTCTTGGCTAGCAAAATTAAAATGGCTATTTATTTTTGATAGCATTAAATTTCGATTTATGATCTCAGGGTCAGCTAAAACAGCCATAAAAGGCATAATTGATGCCACGCCCGCCATGTCCAAAAAGGCCATCAATAAAATCATGAAAAACAATAGAGCTGCATGTTTTTTTTCCTTTTTATCCAACAAATCTAAAATTTTTAATGCATGCTTTATCACAATCTTATATCCACTAGATCGGCATCAAAAACACACTTTAAATCATAAATAATGCCCTTTGACTTCATCAATGCCCTTATTGCAGCTGCTCCCATTTGCCTAAAATCATCATGCGCTACAGCAATAATAACTGCGTTATATGTATCCAGCCTTGGAGTATCGATGACTTCAATATCATATTCGGTGAACGCTTCTTTCGCATCAACCCAAGGATCATAAATATCAACTTGACATTTATATTCTTTCAGTTCTTTAATTACATCAAATACACGAGTATTACGGATATCAGGGCAATTTTCTTTAAAAGATAAACCCATTACTAAAACTTTAGATCCACTAACCTGTATTGACTCAGAAATCATTTTCTTTACTAACTGAGAAACTATGTATACCCCCATACCATCATTCATGCGTCTTCCTGCTAAAATAACTTGAGGGTGATAACCGATATATTGTGCCTTGTATGTCAAATAATATGGGTCAACACCAATACAATGACCCCCAACAAGCCCAGGCCGAAAAGGCAAAAAATTCCATTTAGTGGCCGCAGCATCCAAGACTGCTTGAGTATCAATACCCATCTTATTGAAGATGATGGCTAGTTCATTGATCAATGCAATGTTTAAATCGCGCTGGGTGTTTTCTATCACCTTAGCAGCCTCTGCGACCTTAATACTCTCTGCTTTGTATGTGCCTGCTATGATGATTTCGTTGTAGAGTGCGTCAACCGTATAAGCAATTTCCAAAGTCGAACCAGATGTAACTTTTTTAATAGTGGCGATACGGTGCTCCTTATCACCTGGATTGATACGTTCGGGACTATAACCACAGTAGAAATCTTGATTGAATTTCAGACCAGATTTTTGCTCTAAAACAGGGACACAATCTTCTTCGGTAGCACCGGGATAGACCGTTGACTCAAAAATAACTATGTCACCTTTCTTTAATACTGCACCAACAGTTTCGCAGGCCTTGATTAAAGGAGTTAAATCCGGACGCTTGAAGGAATCAATAGGTGTGGGAACTGTGACTATGAAGCAATTTGCTACTTTCAAATCATCAGTATTGGTAGTGTATGCCAATAGCTGAGCATCAGATAATTCTTTCTTGGTTGTTTCCAGTGTGCTATCTATACCTAATTTAAGTTCATCGATACGCTTTTGATTTATATCAAAACCAATAACTGAACGCTTTTTCCCGAATTCAACCGCGAGCGGCAACCCAACGTAGCCCAGCCCGATAATTGCAAGCTTTAGGTTTTTTGGGTTCGGGGCTTGAGCCGTATTGCTTGTCATCACTTATAGTACTCCTGGTACCACTGAATAAAATTCGCTACACCAATCTTAACCGAGGTTCGAGGTTTGTAATCGAACTGCTCAACTAAATCATCAACATCAGCATAGGTATCTGGCACATCACCCGGCTGAAGGGGGAGGAGGTTCATCTTTGCCTTTTTTCCTAAGGCTTTTTCCAGTGCCCCGATGTAGTCCATTAGTTCCACCGGCTGGTTGTTGCCGATATTGTACACCCGCCAAGGTGCTAAACTTGTTCCGGAGTCTGGGTTAGCACTATCCCAATCAGGGTTAGATTTTGCGGGCTTATCTAGCACGCGGATAACACCCTCAACAATGTCATCAATGTAGGTAAAGTCCCGACGGTGTTTGCCATAGTTATATACATCAATCGACTCACCCGCAAGAATCGCTTTGGTGAATTTAAACAGAGCCATATCAGGACGACCCCAAGGACCATAAACAGTAAAGAAGCGTAAACCGGTAGTGGACAAGCCATACAAGTGACTGTAGGTATGCGCCATTAATTCATTGGATTTCTTGCTAGCTGCATAGAGACTTAAGGGATGGTCCACATTATCGTGCACAGAGAATGGCATACTTGTATTGGCACCATAGACACTGGAGCTACTGGCATAGACAAGATGCTCAACGCCATTATGCCGACAACCCTCGAGAATATGTGCAAAGCCAAGGATATTGCTATGTACGTAGGCTAAGGGATTGTCGATGGAATATCGCACACCTGCCTGAGCAGCTAGATTTACTACACGATTAGGCTTATATTTTTCAAAGCAATCTTTTATCACCTCTCGATCACCAAGGTCGATACGCAAGTGGGTGTAGCTTGGATGCTCGATATACCGCGCCAGGCGTGCCTCCTTGATTATGGGATCGTAGTAGTCATTGTGGTTATCGATACCGATAACAGTATCTCCACGATCAAGAAGGCGAAGAATTAAAGTTGAACCGATGAAACCGGCCGCGCCTGTAACTAAGATTTTCATTTACTTACTCCATATGCATCTAGTTTATAGTTTTTTGCATCGACGATGGGCGACTTATGTTGGTTAATCAGCTCGAATTTGTCTGAAAATCATATCAGAAAAAACAATCTCATGATGTTGCACAAGCAACACCGAGGTTGAAAATCCCATATAGCCTAATCCGGCGACATCAATCTTCATGAAACATAACCCATAGGATTCCTAGATTGCCAATGCCAACTATCACGACACATTTCATCGAGGCCCAACTGAGGCTTCCAATCTAAAAATTTCTCCGCATACTGAGTGTCTGCGTAACAGGATGAAACATCTCCCGCCCTTCTGTCTACGATCTCATACGGAACAGTTACTTTATTAACTCTTTCAAAAGCATGAACCATTTGTAAGACTGAACAACCCTCTCCAGTGCCAAGGTTGACGGTATGAATCCCGGTGCCCAAAAAACATCTCTCTAGTGCCGCAAGGTGCCCTTTTGCAAGATCCATCACATGAATGTAATCACGAACAGCACTTCCATCAGGCGTCGGATAATCACCACCAAAAATTGAAAGGATTTTTCTTTTACCAAGCGCAGTTTGTGTAATAAAAGGCATAAGGTTATTGGGAATACCTAACGGGTCTTCTCCAATGATTCCAGAGGGATGTGCACCAACAGGATTAAAATAACGCAGTCTCGCGATACTCCAAGAATCATTAGAAACATAGAGATCGGAGAGAATATTTTCTATCATCAACTTAGACATACCATAGGGGTTTGTAGGAATTCCCGTCGGCATTTTTTCATGCAATGGAAGTTCTACTGGATCACCATATACAGTGGCAGAGCTTGAAAAAACGATTGTCTTAACTTCATGCTTAGCCATTGACTCAAATAGCTGCAAACTACCAAACACGTTATTGTTGTAGTAGCGAAGAGGTTGTTGGACTGATTCACCAACCGCTTTTAAACCCGCGAAGTGAATCACACCATCAAACTCATGTTGAGAAAAGACTGCATCAAGTTTTTTCCTATCACGTATGTCGCCCTCAATTAGAAGCGCTCGCTTACCAGTAATTTGCAATACACGGTCAAATGAAATTCGTGATGAGTTTGAAAGATTGTCGTAAACGACAATCTCGTAGTCTGCATTTAAGAGTTCTAAGACTGTATGCGATCCGATATAGCCCACACCGCCAGTTACCAATAGCTTTTTCATTTAAAAAAAGAAAATAACAGGTTGAAAATTCACTAGTTCAAAAAGCATAATTATTTTTTTCAGTATAAATATCGGATAAATTATTGCTTTGTAAAGGGCTAATAATAGCTATTCTCTATGGTCAATTTCTATCCAACAGGTAATAGCTACCGCACACCAATTTGGATTAAAATTGAAGCAAAGTAACATAACAATAATTATAACATTGTCAATAGAAAAATATTGATGAACAAATCAAACAAGTCTTTGAGAATCTCAGATCAGTTTGCATAGCGGCTGGCGGAAGTCTAAATGATATTGTTAAACTTAATGTTTTCCTAACAGACCTGACCAATTTCTCAAAGGTAAATGAAATTATGGCAGGCTATTTTGATGAACCCTATCCTGCAAGAGCGGCAGTTGGAATTAAAGAACTCCCAAGAGCGGCTTTAGTTGAAATGGATGCGGTAATGGTAATTAGCTAGCCATCAAAATGTCTTCTTTACAAGATCCAATTATATCGCTTCAGGGGGTTGGATCGAAGTCTCAAGCCAGACTTAATCAGTTAGG
>Ga0255777_10004458_pt1 | contig 11575 bp, 12 predicted proteins | sample 101ome_15_FD_179975 | JGI IMG/M metagenome (GOLD analysis project Ga0255777, IMG submission 179975) | Coastal salt marsh microbial communities from the Groves Creek Marsh, Skidaway Island, Georgia - 101402AT metaG (version 2) | ecosystem: Environmental > Aquatic > Marine > Intertidal zone >...
TCACCTTGTAGTAGGTGTGAATAGCGATGCTTGGCTTGAACGTAAAAAAGGCAAGGCATTTATGCCCTTTGAAGAACGTTGTGCAATCATCAAAGAATTAGATTGTGTAAATGAAGTCATTGGGTTCGATGACGATGACGATACTGCCTGTGCTGCAATATTTAGAGTGCTGTCTACAGTAGGTAGTCAAACAAAAGTTATATTTGCCAACGGCGGTGATAGAACCAAAGACAACATTCCTGAAATGATATACAACGATGTTGAATTTGTGTTTGGTGTAGGCGGCGAAGACAAAAAGAATTCGAGTAGTTGGATACTTAAAGAATGGAGTCAGCCTACTACCGAACGTGCTTGGGGCAGATACACTGTGCTTGACAAGGGCGAAGGTTGGCAAGTAAAACAATTAGAGTTTTACGAAGAACACGCACTTAGTGATCAAAGACATTTCAAACGCAGCGAACATTGGCATGTTGTAGATGGTGTTATCAATATGTTCTTAGAAGACAAGTCTGGTAATAGAACTAGCCATTTACTTGTACCTGGAGACAGTATAGATATACCTGTCGGTTACTGGCACAAGGCTGTAAACTTGGACAACAAAAGTGCAAAAGTTATCGAAGTGTGGATGGGCCAAGAACTAACCGAAGATGATATAGAGAGAAGAGACTAATGAAAATATTTGTAGGATGGGACAGCAGAGAAGACATTGCTTACCAAGTATGTAAACACAGTATATTGAGCAAGCAACCCAATGCAGAAGTAATTCCATTAAAACAAAACGAACTACGTGAGCAAGGACTTTACTGGCGTGATGTTGATAAACTTGCTAGTACTGAATTTACATTTACAAGATTTTTGATACCAGAACTTGCACATTATCAAGGATGGGCATTGTTTATGGACTGCGATATGATCCTTACTACAGATATCGAAGAATTGTTTGATCAAGCAGATGACAAATACGCTGTAATGTGTGTAAAACATGACTACACTCCTCGTGAAGGCTTGAAAATGGATGGCAAGCAACAAACAATATATCCACGCAAAAACTGGAGCAGTGTGATGCTGGTAAACTGTGCTCACCTAAGTAATGCTGTGCTGCATAAAGAATTAGTAAACGATGCAGAAATATCAGGTGCATACTTGCACAGATTTAGTTGGTTAAAAGATGAAGAAATTGGAGAATTGGATCACACTTGGAATTATCTTGTTGGTGTTTACGATGACATTGATGTTCCAAAGCTAATACATTATACCGAAGGTGGTCCTTGGTTTGAAAATTATAGAAACTGTGAATTTCACGAACTTTGGAAAGCAGAACTATATGATATGTTTAAGTAAACATCTCAAGGACGAATTTATAAATGCATTTGCGTATGGTGCAGGTTTTAAATCTACAGATTCTGTAGATAAAACTACAACCGAAGATATTATTTTTAGAAGTATTGTAAAAAAAGATTTAATCAATTATAGATTAGAAAATAAACTTCCTTTCTTTTATATGGACAGTGGCTACTTTGGAAATTATAGAAGCGATAGAAATCCAGAAGCAAAAAAACTTTATCATCGAATTGTTCCTAATGGACTACAACATAATCAAATTATAAAACGTCCTGCAGACAGATTTGAAATGCTAGGATTAAAAATTAAAAAACCTGTGAAAAGAAAAGGAAGTGCAGTTTTATTAGCACTGCCCAGTCCTAAGCCTTGTAAATTTTATGACATTGATTTAGAAAAATGGACAACAGAAACAATAGCAGAAATAAAAAAACACACTGATAGAGAAATTATTATTAGAGAAAAACCTAAACTTAGAGCCGACAGAGTAAACAACAGTATATACGAAGACTTTGAAAAGGCTCATGTCTTGGTTACATACAATAGCATCGCTGCGGTTGAAAGTGTACTATGCGGTATTCCAGCAATAACACTAGCACCTACAGCAGCAGATCCTGTATGCGATAAAGATATCGACAAAATAGAAAACCCAACCCTACAGCATATAGATAAATTGACTGCATGGGCTCATCATTTAGCCTACGGTCAATTTCATTATCAAGAATTAGAAAATGGATATGCTTACAAAATGCTAATGAGAGATAGAGAATTATGCGAGTAGATTTTTTTATGCAAAGCACCTTTTACGAAGAAGAAAGAGATGTGCTTAGATGTTTATACAATGGTGTTAAACAAGATTTGATTCCATCTGAAGATCCTTTAGATCTTGCTATGATTAAAAAAATAAATTCAAGCGCTGGTTTACAAACAGGTGTCAATTATTCATATGAGGAAAAAATAAAAGGAAAATATAATTTAGGAGTTATATATGGAAGTTGGAAACCTGAAAGAGGCAATTTACATCACAAAGTAAAAGCATCAGTAGTAGAAAAAGATATTCCTTTTTTGTGTATCGAAACTCAATTGTTAGGTAGAAAAATTACTGATACACATGATTACTATAGAATAGGCATCAACGGATTTTTAAACGAAGCAGCAATTTTTGGACTTGAACAAAAATATGATAGAACTAGATTTGACAAACTTGGCCTTGAGTATAATGGATGGAAACCTATTAGAGGAAACAAAGTTGTTATTGCTTTACAATTACCAGGCGATGCAAGTCTACGTAATATGGATATCAATAAATGGTGCATATGGGTTCTTGACAAATTAAAAGATTTAACTGACCGTCCTATTGAAATACGCACACATCCAGCACTTAGTCAAAAAGGCATTGATGCACATTTACAAATTTATCAACACCTTGCTTTTAACAAGATGGACAACGTCAGCTTTGTAGATGGCAGAGCTATATCTTGGCAGGATCAATTGGAAGATGCTCATTGCGTTATTACATACACAAGTGGACTTGCCATTGATGCAATACTAAATGGCATACCTGTTATTGCATGTGATCCAGGAAATTTTGCATGGAGCATTAGCAGCAACAGTATTGAAAGAGTAGAAGATCCATTGTTTACAGATGTACACAAAATTGAAGCATGGTTAAATACACTATCATATTGCCAGTGGAGTAAAGAAGAAATGCAGTCCGGAGAGGCTTGGGCTCATTTAAAACCTGCTGTTTTAAAATATTTAAATGATAAAGAAAATGAAGATGAAAGTAGTTAGTTATTTAAAAGGTATACCAAATAGTAAGAATCAAGAAAAGGTTGATCTTTTAAACTTTTTTATCGAAGGTGTAAATTGTGCAGGCGATCAAGGAATAGTATCTAATAGTTACAATTGGCAACCAAGTGATGCGGCTGTATTACAAGGATTTGTAGCAGAGCACAAAATCAAAACACAACGCTCTGCACATTTACAACTACGCAAAAGTGTTTACGAAAATCAATTATCAATAAAAAAATCAACTATTATTGCAGACAGTAATTTATTTTTATATGCAGATCCAGGAAATAGTAGGCATTACTTGCGTTACAGCAGTAACGGTGTTTTTCCAACTACTGGCAATTATTTTTGGGATAATCCAGATCCAAAAAGATGGGAAAGTATTAGTCGTAATCTAAATTTGCAATTGAAACCTTTACGCAAAGAAGGACATCATATATTGATTTGCTGCCAGCGTAATGGCGGCTGGAGCATGGGCGAACTTGATGTAGTCGAATGGTTAAAGAAAACAATCAAGCGTATACGTTCGGTATCAAGTAGACCTATTGTAGTTAGGGGTCATCCTGGCGATAAAAAATCAAAAGAATATTTAAAACAACGCTTTAAGTTTCCTGCTGTGCGTGTAACTACAAATGAACATATATTACAAGACTTTGTAAATTGTTGGGCAGTGATTACTTATAACAGTAGTCCGGGTGTAGCAGCAGCAATAGAAGGAATACCGGTATTTGTTACTGATCCAAATCCTGAGGTAAGTCAAGCATTTGATGTTGCAAATACCAGTTTAAAAAGATTAGAAAATCCAAAAACATTTGATAGGCAAGCCTGGATAGAAAAAATTAGTATGAGTCATTGGAATTTTGAAGAACTTCGATCAGGAGAAGCCTGGCGTCATATAAGGAACTATATATGAAAATAAAAATGGTTGCATTTCCTGTTCCTGTAAGTAAATTATATTATAACTGGACAAAAGGCATAGAAAAACACGGGGATATTTTACATCAACTTTCTAATACTGATTCTTTAAAAGGATTAGATGCAGACTGTTATTATCAAACAAATGAATTAAAAAGAAAATTTTTTAAAGGTAACAGAGAAGAAACACAAGGAAAATATTTTAAATTTATACTAGATAGTCAAAAACCTTATATTGTAAGTGAGTCTAATCCATTTAGACAGTTTAACGGCTGGACAAGATTTGGGTGGACAAGTTATAAATGGACAGCAGGTAATTTTAACAACGAAAATGTTCCAAGAGATAGGTGGACTAGATTTGAAAAAATTACAGGTATAAAATTTAAAGATTGGAATAGCCCGGGCGATAACATTTTGATAATGGGGCAAAAGGAAGGCGACAGTGCTTTAAACAGCATGTATGAACAAGGTTTTAAAAATTCGTATGAATGGATGTGGAAAGTAATAAAAAAAATTAGAAAGCATAGTGATAGACCTATAGTAATACGTCCGCATCCTAGAGGAATTGAAAAAAAAGGTTTGCCAAAATTTAAAGAATTTTTAGAAGAAAATAAAATTGCAAATGTGAAGTTTAGTGTATCAGTTACTCCAGGTGGCAATCAAGGCGGAGCAGGTTTAGAATATGACTTAGATAATTCATATTGTGTAGTAACATTTAATAGTAATAGTGCAATTGAAGCAGTGATAAAAGGCATTCCTGTTTTTTCTTTAGACAATGGCTGCATGGCGTATCCTATTTCTCATACAGACTTGTCACAGATTGAAAATTTAAAATATGATATAAATTTAGATGATTGGCAAAATAAAATTGCTTATACAATATGGAACAAGGAAGATGTACAAACAGGCAGAACATGGGAACATTTAAAACCTGTATATTTTAAGGATTGAAAATGAAATATTTTATTATAAGTCAACCTAAATCAGGAACATACCTTTGTAGTAATTTACTTGTGGAATTAGGATTACATCAAACCGGAATGCATTGTAAAGGTAGTGGATTATATCAAAAATACGATTTAAATGATCCAAATGCAGTAACAAAAACAAAACAATATACTCATAGATTAGACTCGTTCGATGCTGTGTTAGATACTATACCGAATAATTCTTTTGCAGTTGGTCATTTAAAACACAACAAAAAACTTGTAGAATCATTAAAGAGTATAAAAAAAATACTTGTAATTAGACCATTTGAAGATTTTGATGAAGCAGCAAAACGATTTAAACAAGATTTAAACCGTAACGTAAGCGCCTCACAAGAAAAATATGATAGAATTAAACAATGGGAATCGGAAGATGATGTTTTTGTAATAACGTTTTACGATATGATAAACAAAAATACAAAAAAAATAAATCAACTGCAAAAATTTTTGTTTAATGAAGTTATTTACGATTCAAAAATTGCTATTACAAATGCGTTAAAAAATGATTCATTGACAAAAACAAACTTTAGAAAATAATTATTTTTTTACAAATAACATGCCGTTTTGTCTCACAAAGGCCTTGCTGTATTTCATTATACCAGTGACTTTATTAGGTTTGGCTTTCCCCATTGTAGATATGTTTGTACGAATGTTTTCAGTGGTATCTTTATCAAAATTAAAACCGTATTTGTCAAATGTTTCTATCCAATATTCTTCAGTGTTACAATTTACATGATGATGTCCTTTTTTACCTACAGGTGCAAAAGACATTAGCACATATTTTCCTCTTTGAAAATCTTTCATATAATTTTTTTGATATTTTTCATAAACATGTTCGACAAACTCTACACTCCATACTAAGTCAACATTCAAATTTAAATTACTAGGACCTGTTGTATAATCATGTATAGTGATTTTATCTGTTATAATTTTGGGTCTATCTACAAAACTATCGCCATCAATTCCATATGCATCTAATCCTTTAGAATGTGCAAGTTCTACCATGCCAGCTGGTCCGCAGCCAATATCTAAATATGATTTAATATCATATTTTTGAATTAAAAAATCAAGTGTACCTTCATCGAGGTGAGTTTTGTTTCCGTGGCCTCCTAAATGTTTAGGTAATTTATCCATTCCAATATCCTTCAGTTCTTTTTACAATTAAATCGTTTGGCTTGTTACTTTTGCCAATATCTTTTCTATCACCTTTTAGGTGGTCAAAGTACTTACCTAAATCGCTATTGATAAATGGATGACCTTCTCCATTTATTAGGTCGCCGCTTATATTTAAAAAAGGAAAACTGTCGTGTTTCTTTGCAACTTTTTTTCTTACTTCTTCAAATACAAAACTGTCGTGCCATTCTTCCATTTTAAAAATGCCATCTTCTGCATTTTCATACACACTTTCAAACTTCTTTAAAAACCATTTACCTGGTTTAGTGCGTAAATTGATTCCGTAAAAGCCACACTCGGGCCATTTTTTTCCACGTCCAAGATAACTCATCCAAGCACGTTGCGGTGTAAATTTTTGTAAGTCGTTGTATGTGACAGGTGAATGTACATACGTATCAGCATCTAACCAAATTATCCAATCTGTATCACAACGTTCCGCTGCATCAAACACAGCATATACTTTATTTGCAAATCTAACTGCATCCCATTTGAATTCTTTCATCCAATCTTTTGGACGTCTCCGTCTAATCTCAGGAGGACACGTTCCGTTTGCTTTTGGAACACCTTTCCATCGTTCTTTAAATGCAACTAATTTTGGAAGTTCTGCTTTTTGATCTAATACAATTATATTTTCTGCATTTGTTTGAGGATTGCAATCTTCAGCATACAAATACAGTTTAATATTTTTATCTACGTTTTTACTAAAACTATCTACAAAACGTTGCCCATATAAATCCAATACAGGTTTATGAAAAGTTGATACAAAAGAAATTGTTTGCACGATGCTATCCTTGTTAAATACACTATAGGTATTTACACATGAGATTTAGTTTATTCAAAGAATATGGTGCAATGAACAGCAAGCCTGTTTTTGAAGCCTTTGAACACAGTTTACGCAAAGCAGGACACACAATTGAGCACGATAGTATGCACAGTGATGTTGCTGTTATATGGAGTGTGTTGTTTAATGGACGTATGACTGGTAATAAACCTATATGGGATTATTATACAAAAACTGGTAAAAAAGTTATAGTATTAGAAGTAGGCGGTATCAAACGTGGTACAACATGGAAAGTAGGTTTGAATGGAATCAATAGAGATGCTTATTTTGGTCCTTCCGACAACGATAATACTAGGGCAGAGCATTTGGGTTTGCGCCTTGGTGATTGGCGAAAGTCTGGAGAATATATTTTAATATGCGGACAACATGACAAAAGTTTGCAGTGGAAAAATATGCCACGTATGAGCAATTGGTTTTTAGAAACATATGATACTATTCGCAAACACACAGACCGTCCTATTATATTCCGTCCTCATCCTAGATGTAGATTAGAACATATTGAAAGCGGACTTAAATATGTGTATAGACAGGATCCTGTTCATATAGGAGGAACTTATGACGATTTTAATCTGGGCTTTGATAATGTATTTTGTACTATTAGCTGGAGCAGCAATCCTGGGATTCATAGTGTCATCAACGGCGTTCCTGCTATTGTTGGTCCTAGTAGTCTTGCTTATGATGTAGCAGGACACGATCTAAATTTAATTGAGTATACACAAACACCAGATAGAACACAATGGCTAAATGATTATGCTTGGACAGAATACACTGTTGAAGAAATAGCTGCTGGTTTACCACTGAAGAGATTGACACCTAAACTTTAAAGTGTTATAGTAACACTATGACATATATTGAAGAATATCTTGAATACCTTTGTAATGAAAAACTAGACAGTTTACAGGCTGTAGACGCCATATACTTTAGTATATACAAACAGACTGTAAGAGGATTGGGCCTAACGGATAGACAATATGCGTTAGTTTTAAAAAAAATTCAACAATATGTAACTGTAGATGAGTTGCCTACAAAAATACCTTTACGGTCTATTGATAGAAGCAAATATATTAAACTTGTAGAAACTATAGATGTATACGGACAGGATACTGTATATGAAAGTTACAAAACCAAATGGAAATGGATCAAAGTAAGATTTCCTTTTAGTAAAAAAGATATTGTAAAAATTGACAGTATACAAATCAATCATTTAGAATACTTTCATAAAAAAGGCAGCCATGAGCACTATTACAAATTTACACCAAAAAATTTATATAAGATTATCAGTGCTTTAAAAACTAGGAATTTTGAAATAGAACAGCAACTACTTGAATATTACAAAAAAGTAGAAAATATAAAAAATACAAAATTTGATTTGTTTGAAACTTGTTTACCAGAAGATGTAAAACAAAATATACTTTCTATGGATAAAACAATATATGCAGATAGAAGTTTAAGATATGGATATAATGTAGAACATGTTTACAGTGATACATTGATAGATACAATTGCCTATAGAAAACAAAATGAAGTTTGTTTAGATCCAAAAGTTCATAATATGCAAAGTATTATTGAAACCATAACCCAATTAGAACGATTTCCTCTAATTGTTCTAATTGACGAAGATACAAGTTTTTTACAACTGAGACAAATACACACTGAATTATCAAAAGTAGTTGATAATAAATATCAAAGTGTCTTGTTTCGTATAGACAATAAAGATGAAAATAATTGTACAGTCAATGATTACATCAAAGATAACGAACTAAACAACTGGGTTGACAACTCAACAAAAGTAGTGTATATTAAAAAGAATAAACTACCGAAAGTCTTATTACAAGCAGACTTTCAACCTATATGTGCATTAGCAAAAACAAGTACAAGATGCAATAAGAATGTTAGATTGTATATGCAATCTTATTGTGATTGTATTTTGTATCATGATCAAAGTTTAAGTTTGTTTAGGAGATTTGATGGCATCGTGTAAACTTATAATTGAAGATGAAGTAAACATCAAACTAGAAGGACTAGATGTAGATGTACGGCGTAAGCTATCAAATGCTCTCAAATTCGATGTGCCATACGCACGATATATGCCACAGTATAAACTTGGCCGTTGGGACGGCAAAGTTGCTTTTTTTGGTATTGGTGGTACTGGCTACGTTAATCATCTTGATGTGGTTAGTCAAGTACTTGAAAAAAACAATGTTCAAATAGTAGATATTGAAGATAGACGGCATCCTATTGATTTAAATTTTCCACAAGTAACAGAACGCTATTGGGCCGATCAAGGTGTGTGCTGGCCCAAAGGACATCCTGCAGAAGGAGAAGAAATCATTCTGCGTGACTATCAAGTAGAAGCAATCAACAACTTTGCAAACAATCCGCAAAGCCTACAACAGATTGCAACAGGTGCAGGTAAAACTATTACAACTGCTACACTATCACATATGAGTGAAAAGTACGGACGCAGTTTAGTTATTGTACCTAACAAAAGTCTAGTTGAACAAACAGAAGAAGATTATATCAACTGTGGACTAGATGTAGGTGTGTATTTTGGTGATAGAAAAATGCTAAACTGTACACACACTATTTGTACTTGGCAAAGTTTAAACATTCTTGATAAACGCCATAAGGACGGCGAAGCAGTTTTATCACTGGCAGAATTTTTAGAAGGCGTTAGCACAGTTATTGTTGACGAAGTACACCAAGCCAAAGCAGAAGTACTAAAAAATTTGCTAACACGCAACTTGCGCAATGCTCCTATACGTTGGGGACTTACAGGCACAGTACCTAAAGAGAAGTTTGAGTTTGAAAGTATTCACGCAAGTTTAGGTCCTGTTATTGGAGAAATTAGTGCAAAAGAATTACAAGACAAAGGCGTGCTAAGTGCATGTCATGTAAACATTGTACAACTTATAGATACGGTAGCACATAGCAATTATCAAGAAGAATTAAAATATTTAACAACTAATAAAAACAGAATAGAATACTTAGGCAAATTATTAAACACAGTAAAAGAATCAGGCAATACTCTAATACTTGTAGACAGAATTAGTGCAGGTGAAATGCTACAAGAACTTATACCAGGATCAACGTTTGTTAAAGGCGATGTGAAATTAAAGGATAGAAAAGATGCGTATGACGATATTAATACGGGCGATAATCAGGTGGTCATTGCTACCTATGGGGTTGCGGCTGTTGGTATCAATATACCTCGTATCTTTAATCTTGTGCTCATTGAGCCTGGCAAGTCTTTTGTTAGGGTAATTCAAAGTATAGGTAGAGGCGTAAGAAAGGCAAAGGACAAAGACTTCGTGCAAATATGGGATCTTACAAGCACTTGTAAGTTTGCGAAGCGGCACCTTACCCAAAGAAAGAAATTTTACAAGGAGGCGCAGTACCCATTCACAATAGAAAAAGTGGATTGGAATTAAATGAATATACTTACGCTAGATAATAAAAGTTTTAATTTAAATACTTTACCTGATGAAGTAGATGACACTATGAGATTTAGTGTTCTTGACAACAGTAACCCACAAGACCCAGATTTCTTTTTTGTACCTTTAATTTTTTTAGAAAGTTTTAATTCGCCAGCAGCAGTAATAGAAATCAATGGTAATCAAATTACTATGCCATTAGATTGGTGCATTGCTGTAGGGTGTAGTGATGCAGGTAGTGATTTAGAAGTATTGCCTATAACTAGTTTAAATGAACGTGGATTTGAAAGTTATTTGTTTAATCCTCTAAGTAGTTATCAGCCAAGTTTTGGTAAAATTGAAATAGTAAATTTTTACAATGATGTAAAATGGTTTTTTCCTAAAATGAAAAATGGACAATTGTTGAGTGTGCCTATCACAGATGGCAACGATCCACTATGTGCATTTTTTGTAAAGGACATAAGTAGACAATGTGAGGTAATTGATTTTGGAAAACTTTTATAATCAATATCACAGATATATCAATCTGCCGTTTGAAATTAAAAAGCCAGATCTTTTTGATACTAATCAACGAGCAGTGATGCAACAGCATTTACCAAATCATTATGATAAAAATATGGTAGATTTTTTAGCACAATTTGATATGAAATTATTGATGATAGAATGTTTTTATACTCCGCCTAATGGAGGCAAGGTTCCTATCCACACTGATTTTTACCATTACGAAACAGACTTTGTAAAAATAAATCAAACATGGGGACCAGACGATGGCAAAATTATCTGGTACAAAGCAAGCAAAACATTTGAATACACTGTAAAGCCTGGAAACAATACACTAGAAGGTGAGGATGAAAGTGTTGTATATAATGATGAAATCACAGTGCTGACAGCAAGTCCAAAAGACTGCGAAGTATTATATGAAGCAAATACAAATACTCCCAGTGTTGTAAATACAGGAATCTTACACGGCACACTCAATCCTGGTAATGCACCAAGATGGACAGTGTGTTTTCAACCTGTTTGGAATATCGAAACAGAACAATATGTCCACTGGCACGAGGCAATGGACATATGGAAAGATTATATAGTAGGAG
>Ga0255777_10004464_pt1 | contig 11566 bp, 10 predicted proteins | sample 101ome_15_FD_179975 | JGI IMG/M metagenome (GOLD analysis project Ga0255777, IMG submission 179975) | Coastal salt marsh microbial communities from the Groves Creek Marsh, Skidaway Island, Georgia - 101402AT metaG (version 2) | ecosystem: Environmental > Aquatic > Marine > Intertidal zone >...
AAAGGCGGTTGCACTATATCACTCTTTTTGCTCTGACTTTTTTAGCCGCTGCCGTAGCTACGTTACCTCCCGGTTTACTCAATATGAATGCTGCCAAAATCTCTGTGGAAAGAGGTAAGAAGTACGGAATTTATTTCTCCTTAGCTTGTTCGCTCGTCATCTTCGCCGAAGCCCTAGGCGCTGCTGTATTTTCAAAATTTCTTTTCGAACATCCAGAAACAGTCAATCATATTTTAATCGGAGCCCTTCTCATCTTCCTTATGCTCTTTTTCTATTTCTGGAAAAAGTCAAATCGAAATCTCACCGAACTTGTACCATCTTCTTCTAATTCCTTTTTGAAGGGGATCAGTTTAGCGCTACTCAATGTCCTTACCATTCCTTTTTATGCGGGGCTGCATGCCGCGCTTCGGAGCTCCAAAATTGCACGCCTAGCCACCTCTGAAACATTGGTTTTTGCGGCTGCGGCGCTATCAGGAACCTTCGTGATTCTTTATGGTTATTCCTATGGGTTTGCTAAAATTTCCTTCGACGAGCAACGCTTCGAAAAACGCTCGAATCGAATCATCGCAGGTTTGATGTTGTTGCTTGTCGTAATTACCTTAATTCGTCTTTGGTTAAATTATGAGTAGTAGTGATTTTTATGAGCGTGTTTATGAGGTTGCCCGACAAATTCCTGAAGGAAGAGTTACTTCATATGGGGCAATAGCCAATTACCTAGGCCGTAGGGGCGGAGCCCGAATGGTCGGATACGCAATGAATTTATCTCATGACAAGGATGTACCCGCTCATCGAGTGGTGAATCGTTTAGGGATGCTTACCGGCAAACATCATTTTCCTGGCACCAATCTTATGCAGCAATTACTTGAAAATGAAGGTATTGATATTGTTGATGATTGTGTAGTTGACTTTGATCGCCTTTTTTGGGATCCAGCAGAAATGCTTTTCTAACCTTTGTTATCTGCGTATCTTTGTTGTAGAAAAGGAGATCTATGACAAAGAGTGAAATTCTTAAAGCTTTAAGCACTATTAGCGCACCTGGAGAAGGTCAAAACCTAGTTGAAAGTGGAGCGATAAAGAATATACAAGTGTTTGGAGATGAGGTTGTGGTCGATGTAACGATTAGCAATCCTAGCCTACAAGCAAAGAAGAAGACTGAAGTATCTATTCTTCAAGTGATTCACGCCGAAGTGCATCCTAAAGCTAAAATCAAAGTAAATATAACGGTTGAGGCTCCAGAGAAAGTACAGAGTTCAAATCTGATCAAAGGAAAGCCAATTCCCGGCATAAAAAATATTATTGCCGTTGCCTCTGGTAAAGGTGGTGTTGGTAAGTCTACAGTCACTGCAAACCTTGCCGTTTCATTGGCTAAAATGGGGTTTGAAGTGGGGCTTTTAGATGCTGATATCTATGGCCCTTCTCAGCCGCTCATGTTTGATGTGGAAAATGAGAAGCCGTTAGCCATTGATGTTGAGGGAAAATCTAAAATGAAGCCTGTTTCTAACTATGGGGTGAAGCTACTCTCTATAGGGTTCTTTACCGAAAAAGACCAGGCTGTAATTTGGAGAGGGCCAATGGCAGCTAAAGCACTCAATCAGATGATCTTTGATGCTTACTGGGGTGAGCTTGATTTTTTAATTGTTGATTTGCCTCCAGGTACAGGTGATATTCACCTCAGTATCATGCAGTCATTACCAATCACTGGCGCCGTAGTAGTTAGTACCCCTCAAGAGGTGGCTTTAGCTGACGCTCGTAAAGGGATTGCAATGTTTGCTCAAGACGCCATTCAAGTACCCGTACTCGGTATCATCGAGAATATGTCTTACTTCACCCCTGCAGAATTGCCTGAGAACAAGTACTATATATTTGGTGAGGGAGGCGCAAAGCATTTGGCAGAACGAATGGGTGTAGCTCTTCTGGGAGAAATTCCTCTTGTTCAGAGTGTTCGAGAAGCCGGAGATGTGGGGCGGCCAGCTGCCCTTCAAGACCATACGCCAGTATCAGAGGCTTTCGAATCTTTAACCAAAGAAGTAGTTTCAGAATTGGTAAAAAGAAACGAAACACTTCCGCCTACAGAGGCAATACGAATAACAACCATGGCAGGATGTTCTGCCGTTAAACCAAAACACTGATGACAGCAGATGAACTAAAAGAGAAGGTTGAAGCAGCTCTTGCTGAAATTCGACCCTTTCTTCAAAGCGATGGAGGAGATATTTCTCTGGTTTCTATTGATAATGGAACCTCAGTCAAGGTTCGACTAGAAGGAAATTGCGTAGGTTGTTCCATCAACCAGATGACCCTTAAAAGCGGGGTTGAGATGACTATCAAGAAGTTTGCTCCTCAAATTGAGGAGGTTATTAATATCGCCTAGAATAAAAAACATGATCACAACCGATATCCTAATAATAGGAGCGGGACCTACAGGCCTTTTCACCGTTTTCGAAGCAGGATTATTACAGCTTAAATGCCATTTAGTTGATGCGCTACCACAACCTGGAGGCCAATTAGCAGAGCTGTATCCCAAAAAACCGATTTACGATATTCCTGGGTATCCTGAAGTATTAGCTGGCGAGCTTGTCGATAATTTGATGAAACAAATCGAACCCTTTCAGCCTGGCTTTACTCTCGGTGAAAGAGCAGAGACCTTAGAACGTACAGAGGATGATTTTTTTATTGTAACCACTAATAAGGGAACGAAACACAAAGCTAAAGTAGTTGCTATCGCTGGGGGACTTGGAAGTTTCGAGCCAAGAAAACCCGAGATTCCTGGAATTGAAAAATTTGAGGATCGTGGAGTCGCCTATATGGTTAAAGACCCTGAGCAATATCGAGGAAAGAAGGTGCTTATTGCTGGTGGAGGAGATTCGGCTCTGGATTGGTCGATTTTCTTGAACGATATTGCCAGTGAGGTGCATTTGGTTCATCGTCGAAATGAGTTTAGAGGAGCTCTAGATTCGGTTGAAAAAGTTCAGGAACTTAAGAACAAAGGAAAAATTCAACTTAATACACCTGCTGAGGTGGTTGAAATAAAGGGAGGAGATTCACTCGAGTCTTTGATCATCCATAATCATCAAACTGATTTTACAAAGGAAATTGCTGTTGATGCTTTTATTCCACTTTTTGGTCTTTCCCCAAAACTTGGACCCTTATCTGATTGGGGATTAGAGATCGAAAAGAATGCGATTAAAGTCGATCACACCCTAGACTATCAGACGAATTTACCTGGTGTTTATGCTATTGGTGATGTCAATACCTATCCAGGTAAATTGAAATTAATTCTTTGTGGTTTTCACGAGGCAACTTTGATGTGTCAAAGCGCCTATTCCCGTATCTATCCAGATAAACGTTATGTGATGAAATACACTACCGTAGGAGGTGTTACTGGTTTCGACGGTTCTAAAAAAGAAGCCCCTAAAGCTGTTGTTAAAACCATTGACTAGTGATGAATGAGGTTGCTATAACTATTATTGATCGACAGGGTGTGAAGCATGAATTGCAAGCTCCGACAGATATGAATATGAATCTTATGGAGGTAGTGCGCTCCTATGAGATTGAACCTGAAGGTACTGTCGGTATTTGCGGAGGGATGGCAATGTGTGCCTCGTGTCAATGCTACATAGAATCTTCACATGAACTCAGCCCAATGTCTGATGAAGAAGAAGCAATGCTCTCAGAAGCCTTTCACGTTAAAGATAACAGTCGTCTAGGTTGTCAAATTCCCATTACTGAGGAGCTAGAAGGTTTAATTGTTCAGATGGCCCCAGAGTCTTAGATTCTATTATATACGAGCTTGTCTCGTATACAGACTGTAGTACCTGCCTTGCTTTTCAAACAGCTCTTTGTGTGTTCCCTTTTCTACAATTTCACCTTTTTCTAAGACGATAATCGTATCTGCATTCTGTATAGTGCTTAGACGGTGGGCAATTACCAGCGTGGCTCTATTACGAGTTAGATTCTCGAGACCGAGTTGGATGTAGTGTTCACTTTCAGCATCTAAATTCGAGGTGGCTTCATCGAGGATTAATAACCTAGGATTTGCTACGAGTGCCCTGGCTATTGCTAATCGCTGTCGCTGCCCTCCAGAGAGTTTAATTCCTCTCTCACCGATAACGGTTTCAATACCTTCTTCTAAACCAGTTACGAATTCGCTTACATAGGCAGCATCTAATGCTGAATTAAGTTCTTCTTCACTGCACTTGGGATTACCGTAGAGTACGTTCTCTCTGATTGTTCCATCGAAAAGAAAATCATCTTGAAGAACCACTCCAAGCTGCTTACGGTAAGAGGCAAGATCTATTTCATTGGCGTATTGCCCGTTGATTATAAGTTGTCCTGAATCGGGTTCGAGGAATCGAGCTGCTAGATTAGCTAAGGTAGATTTTCCTGCTCCCGAACTTCCTACAAGAGCTATGGTTTGCCCGGCTTTTAATTCGAAACTAATATTGTTCAAAACTTTACGCCCTTCATTATAACTAAAACACACCTGGTCAAAAGCTAACGACCGAAAACCTCCAATTAACTCAGCCCCCTTATGTTTTTCGAATTCGGAGATTTTTTCAAACAACTCTTCGGTACGATCAAGACCCGCTAAAGCGTCAGTGATTTCGGTACCTACACTAGTTAATTGAAATATTGGACTGATTAGTAAACCTAACAAGAAGGTAAATTGTAAAAACTCCCCAAGACTTAACGAGCCCTCGATAATGTAGTAACCCCCGAGGCCAGTAACTAGTGTAGTGGCGACCCCGGCGAGCAATATAGACCCACTGCTAATCAGTGCCATATAGATCATCGACTTTTTAATATTTTCAAAAAGTGTAGTAGCTCCTTTTTCGAATCTCGATTTCTCTCTTGATTCTGCCGAAAAGCCTTTGATCATTCGAATCCCCGAAAAAGTCTCATTCAGCCGCCCTTTTACCTCCGCCTCTATTTTACCTCGCTCTCTGAAGATAGGTCGTACGGTTGTAAAGGCTTTAAACGCAATAAGTGCAAAAAGTGCTAGAGGAGCTAAACTAAAAAGAGTCATCGGAAGGCTGAGGCGGATAAGAAATATGAATGCCACCGCGGCCGTAAATAACCCACCAATCAATTGAACAAGGCCAGTTCCTACGAGACTTTTAACCCCTTCCACATCTTTCATTACTCTAGAAACCAATGCTCCTGTTTGAGTGTTTTCAAAAAAGCGAACGGGTAGGGATAGTAGTTTTTGTTGTACTTGAATACGTAACTCAGTAATAAGGTACTGTGCCGCCACGCTGACTAATCGAGTTAATAAAAAACTTGTTGTGGCTTGGAGAACTAGGGCAATTAATACCACGATTACCAAAGTTTTAATCCCTTCTAAATCTTGGTTGGGAATGAGCTCGTCGACAAAGGTTTTCATGGCTAAAGGAGCTACAAATGAAGCTCCCTTGCTGATTACAATAAGACCAAGTCCTGTGAATACTAAATGAATTCTAGGTCTAATTATTGTTCTGAAGGCCTTCCTTAAACTGCTACGTGTCTCGCTCATACTCGCAAAGATAAGGTGCATTACTGCAGTCAAAATGCAGTATCTTGAACAAGTATTAAAATTGAATTCAAATGAAGCAAATAGGGTTATTACTATTCTTTTCGGTACTAACGGCATGTACTCGTTCTGGAGATCTTTCAAGACTTGAGGATAGGGCTGAACGGGTAGAGATTATTCGAGATGATTTTGGTGTGCCTCATATTTATGCAAAGACTGATGCAGATGCTGTTTTTGGTATGCTTTATGCACAGTGTGAGGATGATTTTAATCGAGTCGAGCAAAATTATATTTGGGCCACAGGAAGACTTGCCGAAGCTGAGGGTTCATCTGCTTTATATAGCGACCTTCGAGCTCAGCTATTCATGACTGAAGATGAAGCCAAAGCTGCATATCAGGAAAGTCCTGATTGGCTCAAAGAACTCTGTGTTGCTTTTGCAGATGGTGTGAATTATTATTTAGAGACTCATCCAGAGGTGGAGCCACGGGTGATCAAGCATTTCGAGCCTTGGATGCCATACTACTTTAGCGAAGGATCTATCGGGGGAGATATTGAAAGAGTTTCAACGCGTAAGATCAAAGCTTTCTATGGTGATCAACGCCCCATTGATTTAATAGAATCTGAGGCTATTGCGGCAGAGGTTGCACTTTTAGAACCTGCAGGGTCGAATGGAATCGCACTTAATTCTCATAAAACGAAATCGGGTAATGCTATGCTGCTTATCAATCCCCATACCTCTTTCTTTTTTAGAGGTGAGATGCATGTGGTTAGTGAAGAAGGTTTGAATGCCTATGGTGCGGTAACATGGGGTCAATTTTTTATCTATCAAGGTTTCAATGAGAAGACCGGATGGATGCATACCTCCACCTATACCGACGTCATCGATGAATTTGTAGAAGAGGTTCGTTCGACTGCAAATGGTCTTGAATATCGATACGGGGCCCAGTGGAGACCTATAAAATCCTTTGACACCACTTTAAAAGTTAGGTCAGAAGATGGCAGCCTAGTTGAAGAGACCTATACCCTTTATCGCACCCATCATGGCCCAGTCACTCATCAGTTAGACGATAAGTGGGTATCAACGGCGATGATGTGGTCGCCAGCTCGAGCACTAGAGCAGTCATTTATTCGAACCAAGCAAAACGGATATGAAGGCTTTAGTAATATGATGAATTTGAAAACCAACTCTTCTAATAATACGGTCTATGCTGATGCAGAGGGTAATATTGCCTACTGGCATGGGAATTTTATTCCGAAACGCAACACGAGATTCGATTATGCTAGACCCGTAGATGGTACTAATCCAGAAACCGATTGGCAAGGGCTTCATGAAGTAAGCGAGCATATCACGCTCTTAAACCCTTCGACCGGATGGTTACAAAACTGCAACTCTACCCCATTTACTTTAGCTGGGGACGATAGCCCAAAGCCTGAAGATTATCCGTATTACATGAGTACAGCCCCCGAGAATTTCAGAGGCATTCACGCCATCCGTCTACTCGCTAATGAAGAAAAACACGATTTTCAATCGTTGATTAAGCTTGCCTACGATCAGAGTTTACCTGCTTTTGAAGTGTTAATACCGGGTCTAATTGATGCTTACGATCGTTTTCCAGACCCAGAACTCTCTCCCATTATCGAAGCCTTGCGCTCTTGGGATTTTAAAACAAGTCTAGACAGCAAAGCCATGAGCATTGCTCATTTCTATGGCACCCGACTTCTTAGGGAGTTGAAACGTCCTAATGGATACAGCGAATTGGAACACTTGACCTTTTGGGGAAGTGGTGAAAGTGATCCTAAAAAGAAATTAGCTCTTTTGAGGGCTACTGTTGAACAGATGATTATTGACTTTGGTACGCCACTAATTGCATGGGGTGAGGTAAATAGATATCAAAGGATTGATGGCTCTATTTATCAAGCCTTCAGTGATTCTTTGCCAAGTGTGGCTATTCCGCATGCCAGTGGTCGATGGGGTGCACTCGCCGCCTACGGTGCGCGCTATCACAACAACACTAAAAAGATATACGGTACTCGTGGTAATAGTTTTGTGGCAGTTGTAGAATTTGGTGATAAGGTTGAGGCTTACAGCCTACTAGCAGGTGGGCAGAGTGGTGATCCTAGCTCTAAGCATTTCGATGATCAGACATCACTATATGTAGACGGTGCTTTTAAGAAGGTTCCTTTTTACAAAGAAGAGGTGCTACGAAGAGCGATTGAAACCTACCATCCTGGCAAACGTTACTAGTCTTCTAGGGTGGGTGTTTTTACAACAATAATTTTCGCGGTAGAACCGGTTGCTAGATACCAACTTTGGTTTTTAATCGCTTCGCCTTTGTCATCCAAAACTAATAATTGGGCGGTGTTTAGGCCAGCGTACCCTTGATTTAATGCTCTGAATTCGATGGTGTTAAAGCCTTCCTTTAATTCGACATTGAGCTTTTGAAAACGTCCGCTTAATAGTGCATTGTATTCAACGACGACCTCATTGACCAAGATGAGTACACGATCCCCGTCAATTTCTCCGTGATCTCTTATCGCGATACCTACGTTATCTGCGGAGGTTTTAATATCTCCAAGATACATGTCTCCTCTAGCGAGATTGGTATTGGCATTTTCTGCTAATGCAATCTTAGGGTCAATCACTAAATCAAACCCTGCATCCTTGAGGTTCGATTGATCGATGAGTTGAGGTCCTGACTTCGGTTTTGTAAGGCTACTGTCAAGTATAGAAGGCATTCTGAGCAAGGTTCCTTTCGAGTCATTTTTAACCCCTAGATTGGGATTTTGTCCTTTAATGATAGGTCTAGCCTTTGGTAAATCGCCGATCTGAGCCTGAACATTCAAGCTTAGTATCACAAAACCGACAAAAAATAATTGCTTTACCACAACACTCCGTGTTAATTCTAAAAAAGGTCTAAATTGCAAAGTTACTAATCATAATGACAACTTTATGGAAACCCTAGGAGCTATAGATTTCACAGTTATCGCTGCTTATTTCTTACTGATTTTTGGAATCGCTTGGTATGTTACTAAAAAAGAAAAGGCGGGAGCGGATGCCTCTAGTTATTTTCTAGGAGGCCGAGATTTGGGGTGGTTTGCAATTGGAGCCTCACTTTTTGCCAGTAATATCGGTTCTGAACACCTTATTGGGCTTTCAGGATCAGGAGCAAGAGGAGCCTTTCCTGAAGCTCAGTTTGAAATTTTAGCTTCTTTGATTTTACTCCTCTTAGGATGGGTATTTGTTCCCTTCTACATCAAGAGTGGCGTGTTTACCATGCCTGAATTTCTGGAGCGTCGATATAACAAAGGAGCAAGAACTTACCTTTCTGTTGTCTCTATTATTTCATATGTACTAACCAAGATATCATTCACCATTTTCGCAGGAGCATTGGTGTTTGAAGTATTGTTGGGGATTCCCTTCTGGACAGGTGCATTGATTACTGTAATTGCAACAGGTCTTTACACCGTTTTTGGAGGCCTTAAGGCAGTTGTTTATACAGATATGGTTCAGGCAATTATCTTTATTTTGGGTGGTTTAGCCGCAACTTATTTTGGACTAGAGGCTATCGGAGGGTGGTCAGAAGTGACCGCTGCGATACAGGCGAATTCACCAGATGCTGACACGTTTATGAGTTTGTGGAGAAATAAGGAGTATCCCTGGACAGGAGTGCTATTAGGAGCTCCTATTTTAGGTATTTGGTATTGGTGCACTGATCAATTTATTGTGCAACGTGTACTGTCTGCTAAGGACATATCAACTGCTAGAAAGGGAACTATTTTTGGTTCTTTCTTAAAGCTTCTTCCTTTATTTATTTTCATCTTCCCTGGTATTATCGCGTACGCACTTTCAGTGACTTCGTATCCAGATTTATTCACTGTTACCAACCCGATTACTGGAGAGGTTCGCACAACTACAGATGCTGCGTTGCCAGCACTGATTTTAAGAGTGCTCCCGGTTGGTTTTAGAGGTCTGGTTGTAGCTGGGTTCCTCGCGGCGCTTATGAGTTCGTTGTCTTCGGTGTTTAACAGTACCTCTACGCTTTTCACTTTTGATTTCTACAAGCAATGGAAGCCAGAGGCAAGTGATAAACAATTGGTAATGGTTGGTCGAATTGCTACTGTAATTCTTGTTATCGTAGGTTTAGCTTGGATCCCTTTTATGAAAAAACTGACTGAGGGTGGCGGAATCTACAGATATCTACAGAGTGTTCAGGCCTATGTTTCACCTCCGATCGCAGCAGCCTTCTTATTAGGTATTTTCTACAAGAAAATCAATGCTAAAGGTGCAGTGGCTGCCCTTTGGACGGGTTTCTTTTTGGGAATGGCTCGTCTAGTTTTAGAATACATGACCCAAGAAGGTGGTTTGCAGTTAGCTGAAGGTGGAATGATCGATACACTGGTTACGATGAACTTCTTGCATTATGCAATCTTCCTTTTTGTAGTTAGTATAGCCGTAATGGTACTAGTCAGTCTTTCAAACGTATCTACTGCTAAAGAAGTTGAAGCAGGTTTAGTTTACGAGCGTGGAGCAGTTGCCTCTGCAGAGCAAAAAACACAGCCTATTGAACGCTACTTAACCATAGCAATTATTCTAGTGGTTCTATTCTTGTGGTATTATTTTAGGTAGGTCGGATAGCTTTATCTTGATTACATTTGTCCCGATAAAAACAAGGGTATGAGAAGTGGTCGTAACGCTTTCATCTTTGATCTTGACGGGGTAATCGTAGATACTGCCAAATACCATTATTTGGCTTGGAAAAAATTAGCCGATCGCTTAGGGATCTTTTTCGATGAAACAGAAAACGAGAAATTTAAAGGAGTAAGCCGTCAAAAGAGTCTCGAATTACTGCTGCAAAGTGGAGGAATAAATGCCTCAGATGCTGATTTTAGTCAGTGGATGCACGAAAAAAACGAAGATTATTTGAACCTCATTCAAGACATGACTAAGGATGAGATTCTGGTCGACGTCAAGAAAGTTTTAGATCACCTCAAAGATAGAGATCAAGGTATAGCCTTAGGTTCTGCGAGTAAGAACGCCACTTTAATTCTCGACCGTGTTGGGCTTACCCCTTATTTTGAAGTAATTATAGATGGTAACAAGGTTTCTAAAGCGAAACCAGATCCAGAAGTTTTTATTAAAGCAACAAGCGGATTGAATGTGTCAGCTGAGTATTCAGTGGTTTTTGAAGATGCCATTGCTGGAGTTGAGGCGGCCAATCGAGCTGGCATGTATAGTATTGGTGTTGGAGATACCGAGACACTGCAGCATGCTAAACATGTAGTTAAAGATTTTACCGAGTTAACACTTCCATTTTTAGATCAATTAATTGATAGATAATAGATGAATCAAAGCTTAGTAGAGGCCAATGAGTGGTCGATTATAGAATCCAAGTACAGCCCTGAGGCCGTAGTTTCTGCAGAGAGTCTTTTTAGCCTAGGTAATGGTGCTATGGGCCAACGTGCCAATTTTGAAGAGAATTACAGCAAGGACACCTTTCAAGGGAGTTATATAGCTGGGGTTTACTATCCAGACAAGACTAAAGTAGGATGGTGGAAGAACGGATACCCAGAATATTTTGCAAAGGTTTTGAATGCTCCGAATTGGATCGGTATTGAAGTGTTGATCTCGGGGGAGGAGCTTGATATTGCGGCTGCCGCTGAAGTTTTGAATTTTCGCCGTGAGTTGAATATGAAAGAGGGCTGGTATTGTAGAACCTTTGAGGTCATTTTAAACAACGGGGCCCATGTTCAAGTAAAATCAACTCGCTTTTTAAGTCTTGCTTTAGATGAAGTTGGTGCTATTTCTTATGAAATCACGCCACTTAAGGATGGAATTGATTTAGAGATTCGTCCCTATATCGATAGCGGTATTAAGAATAGAGATAGCAATTGGGATGATGCCTTCTGGTCGACTACTAATGCAACCCAAAAAGGTAATCGCGCCTTCATCGAGGCACACACGAATAAGACGAAATTCTACACGTGTACCTTCATGCAATCGAATTTAGAAGTTGGTGAGCGTGCTATCAAGCCGGCGGGCGAGGAATGTTCAGATTCTA
>Ga0255777_10004468_pt1 | contig 11556 bp, 6 predicted proteins | sample 101ome_15_FD_179975 | JGI IMG/M metagenome (GOLD analysis project Ga0255777, IMG submission 179975) | Coastal salt marsh microbial communities from the Groves Creek Marsh, Skidaway Island, Georgia - 101402AT metaG (version 2) | ecosystem: Environmental > Aquatic > Marine > Intertidal zone > Salt...
AACCGTCGTCGTCGTCGTCTCTCCTTTTCGCGACGATCGACGATCGCAGACGTCGGATGCGTCGGGGGCAGCGACGAGTTGCGAGACTTGAATTGGAATTGGAAAATTGGAAAAACGTGCACCAGATATTGTGTCGCGTCGCGGGAGAAAAAAAGCGCGCACATCTCAACGCGCATCAATCAATCATGCGCCGACACCACCGAGACCTTTTTTCGCGTCGTCTCGCCGTCCTCCTCTCGAGGAGCGAGAAGAGAGTAGGACGCGTTGGAGAGGTTTCTTCTTCGGTTTCTTCTTCTTCTTCGCGTTCCGGGATTCGCACTTTTTTACCGCGCGGAGAAGAAGGAGAAGAAGAAGAAGAGAGAAACGACGCGAGGAGAGGGACGAGAACATCTTCTTCTTTTACGTTTTCAGGCGGCGGCATTCGCGGAAGCAGCAACGACGTTCGGGGGGGTCTTCGCGGTTGGTTCTCGTCTCCTCCTCCTCCTCTGGCGTTCAACGCCTCGTTCTTCGCGAGAGGCAAACACGGCAAGAATAAGAACAAGAATAAAGGCGGAAAGAAAGGTAGCAATAGCAGTAGCAGCAGTAGCAGCGACGAGGACGACGACGAGGACGAGACCGGCGATGACGACGACGAGGAGGAGGAAGGCGCGGACGCGACGCCGTTTACGGCGGCGTCCGTCGAGCGCGAAACGGCGCGAGCGGTGGAAAACTTGAAACTCGAACTCGGGAAACTCCGAACGTCTCGCGCGTCCACCGGTGTCGTGGAGAATATCATGATTGACAATATTTACGACAGTTCCGGGCCTCCGGTGCCGCTGAAATCGCTGGGCGCGATTACCGTTCGAGACGCGAAGACGATCTCCGTCGCTTTGTACGACAACTCGGAACCGAACAAAAACGCCGTGGAAAATGCCATCGTGAACGAAAAACACTTAAAATTCGGCGCGAAGAAAGACGAATCCGGCGTCATAGTCACGCTCCCAGAGATGGACTCCAACGCTCGCAAAGAAGTCGTCAAAATGGCGCAAGAACTCGGCGAGAGATCGAAAATTAGCGTCCGCCGCGCTCGCAAAAAAGCCATCGACACGGTGAAAAAGCAAACCACCTCGCTCAAACTCTTCGGCGAAGACGAGAAGAAACGTTTCGAGAAATCCATCCAAAAAGTTCACGACGACGCGATCAAAGAAATCGATCGGTTGGAGAAGCAGAAGAAAGAGCAGATTGAGAGCGGGGCGTGACCCGCGCGCGACGATGTTCGCGGGAAGAATTTTTTGCGATTCTGCGCTCATCATTTGAAAGACCGCACGCGCACTCGCGCAAACGAGAGAAACCGCACGACTGCGATGCGTGCGAGAAGAGATTCACGACTTCTCTGGTAATTTGACAAGAAGTCACGCGCGCGTAATCATCGTTATTAGAGTTCTTCTTCCGTTTAGCGGGGCCGTTGTGATTGTACTCCACGCATAAAATTTTTCCCCATGATTTCGTATTACGAAAATTTTCAAAAATCCCAAAAAAATTCAAAAAAAGAGGAACGCGTGTGCTCACAAATTTCCCCACGCGCGTTGCTTTTATTACTACGAAAACGCCTTCTTTACGGGCGTTGCCGGCGAGCGAGAGAGAGAGAAGAAGAAGAGATTTACACGTTTTGATCGGACGGCTTCCTCCTTCTCTTTGGGGAGAGTTCTCCATGTCCTCCTTTTCGCGCGGCTGGTGTTGTTCTTGCCAACGACTCTCATCGTCGTCGTCGTCGTCGTCCGCGTTCGCGCCAAACTCTTCTCGCAAAAGCCGGCGTGGGGTCCCTTCCGCGGCGCGTCGAAGGAGCGTTCCGTTCTCGATTTCTTCCTACGATGCAGAAGATAACGACGACGATGGAGGATATTCCTACCGGGACGTGGAGTTGAACGTGCACTTGCTCTCGCCGGATCGGTATCGGTACGATGCGAATTACACGACTACTCGTCAGAACAGGAGGGTGATTATCCAAGAGCAGGAGCAAACGATCGTCCCGGTGCACGCGAAACCGCCTCTGGCATTTTTGTTGGGCGTGATGTGTGCGATGCCGATCGCGCTGTGGGAAACGAAGCGAAGGGTGAGGCTAGATGCGAGGATTTACGGAGGTTTAGATTCCTCTTCTTCTACTTCGTCGTCGTTACCGCCGAGCGGCGGTAGCTACGGCAGAGAGTCTTCTTCTTCTTCTTCTTCGTCGTCGTCGTCGTCGTCGTCGTCGGAGACTTCGAGGGGCCCGCAGCCGCCCAAGGCGACGCCTTCTTCTTCGACGCCTTCTTCTTCACCATCATCGGGACCAGGGAAACGTGCTCTGAAAGCGTCGACGATGGCTGCATTAGCGCGCGTGAATCCAGAAATGTATTTGCCCACGCCAAAGGAGAGGAGTTACGGGCATCAATCGTCCGCGATGAATGGAAACCCGGCGAGCGGAGAAGGGATGTCGATGGAAAGAAAAGGCGCGCGTGAGAGTAAGGTGACGTTTTCGAGAATTGTGGATGGTGCGCGGTCGGTGATTGCGTCCGCGGCGACGTCGACGATGGACATGGCGGTTTCCACCATGCCGACGGTGGTTATAGAGGCGGATGAAAATTTTGGCAGCGGCGATGAAGATTTAGACATCATGCGCCTACGCGATACTAACGATAGCAACAGTATTACCACCACCAGCAGCAGTAGCAGCAGCAGCACTAGCAGAACACTCATTGCCGTGAGGTGGAGTCCACCAGAGCACGACCCGTCTGCGACTATTCTAGTCGGCGGAAATATACAACAACTTGGCAGTTGGACGCCAGAGAACTGCGCCCCTATGAAAAGTATAGGCGGGAACAAGTGGATCGCGGATATTGGTAACATCACCGCGGCGACTGAAATTGAGTTTAAATTTGTCATCGAAAGCGAGAATTTCGGACGTCGCGCGGAAACTGGCGAGGTGAGAAAATTTAACGTTCCAGTATTGCGCGGAGGAGAAACGCGATACACTCACGTCGCGCGGCAAGCGCCGAGATGGTCCCCGTAGTTGTTTACGAATGAATATAATAATTTACAAGATGCTAAAATACCATATTACCGCGCGATTCTAATTGCGACCTTGCCTTTTTGGATACCTTCCTCTCGTTTTAGGTTGCGTGCTTTTTCTTCTCGACGCTTTGCTGTCAGCAACGCTTTGTTCGTGCAACGATAGATTCATAAGCTCTTCGTAACCTAAACGTTTGTTCACTCCTCCAGTGGTGATGTAGTCGCCTTCGCCCGATTTCACGCTACAATCCATACCGATGAAGACGGAACATTTGTCGCGATCTTCGTTTCTACCGCTACTTTTATTATTGCTGCTACCACTGGTCGTGGTGAGTGTGCCACCTGGTTCCAACGCGTTGTTCTCTGGAGGAATATACGGTGCCACGACGACATTCCCGGCACCCGCCATCGGTGCGTTCTCAAACATACCAGACGCGGTGTTGTTGTATAATCCGTTAGGAAAGCGAGCGAAACAGCCTACTTTTATTGGCACTCCTTTTCCGTTGAACGGCATGAGAATTGACGCGCACGATCCGAAGCTCCCGACGTCGCGTACCTTCGATACGGTTGTCGTTGAGAGTTCTCCTTCTACTCCTTCTCCTTCCTCTTCCGCTATCTCGCTCTCACCGTCGAGGATCGAGCGAGCGTTGATTGAGGCAGAAATTAAGTCTTCGCGCCATGCCGGTACAGCTAAAGTTCCTCGTCGCATTCTTGGCCCTAGGAACTTGCGAATATCATACACGCACACGCCTTCGTACCCGCTCTCCGAATGGAAGATCAATCGTTCGTCTTCCAAATGTAAACATGTTTTCTGCTCCGAGACGTACTCGTTCACGATTGTTGTGTTACTTCCTCTACCCTCGTCGTACCATGGCGGCGCAAACGTTGCAATAGGAAGGTTCGATTGCGATTTAGATCGTCGGTCGACTAATACAATCAATCCTCCCGAAAGTGCCGCGGTGACGACCGGTCCTCGCGCGGCGATTGCTCTTATTTTTCTCATGTAGTCTTCCCCAACCCCGTAATCGTTCAACATCGTCTCTTTCACTTCGTTCCGATTGAAATCGATGCCGCGAACTCCCAAAGTCGTTCCAAACCAGATAACCGAGTCCCAAACTGCTTCTTTACTAATGCATGTCGCGCCAAGAATTTCACCTTCGCCTTCGAACGGGACGTACCATCGAGAGTTTGCGTCTCGCTCTTTCGCTGTGCGTAAATCCATGATTACGTTTTCAGCCAAATCGGACGACGAGTATGCGCTCGCATCTCGGGCCAGATCGTGAATCTTCGCCGCGCAACTCTTTTCGCAACAGGCGACGATTGAATCTGCGTGTAAAGCGAGTAACGATGAATTTGCGTCTCGTTTAGTGACCATCGGTCTGTGAATTGACGGCGAACCGTCCAGCGAAGACCACGAACGCACCCGACCGGAATTCTCAGAAACAGCGACAAAGTTATCGGTCAAACACATGTCTCTAATGTTGCTATCTTTTGCCTCTAGCGTTTGGATCCTACCGCCAGCGACGTTATACTTCGCGTCGCCTAGACCGTTGTACCAAAATTTCACAGAGGATGAGTTATAACTCACCACGGTTTGTTGGTCGCAGATTAATCCTCGAACAAAGGAGGGACCGACGTTTGCGTATAACGGCTCGACCGTTTTGCGATGCCAAACTTTTTCGCTTTCACCGTTCCAAGAAATCCACGGTTCCGTGGCGAGATAAGAGTCTCGCACCGTTCGCCACACGTTTGAATTTGGATTTCTGTTGCTTCTGCGGGAGGATTTGGTCGGAGCAGAAGAGGAAGTTTCCTCCGCGGCTATTAAAGCCTCCGACGAGCGGTAGAATAGCTTTTCAAACAACGCGTTTCGAGTCTCTTCAGCTCGGGCAATGTTGTGCAACATTTTACACGCGCTTCCTAGCAAAACGGTTTCGCGAGGAGAGAGCTTCGCAAACACGAGACGCCAAATATCTTGTGGGAACACGTCGTGCGGCGAGACATTTACTTCTTCTTCTTTTCTGTTGTTGTTCTTCTTGACGACACGAAGACGGTTCGTCTTTTTCGCACTTCTCTCTTTCTCGTTTGCACCGTCGTCGCATTCCTCGCCATCGCACGCGCCATCTTCGAGGTTCGCATCAAACATTCCCAAGTCGTTAATGTTATCGTCATTATTACTGTTGTCGTTTTCAGTTTTAGCCGCAGCGATCGCTGCCGCGTCAAAGTTCACGTCCCAAAGGACCTCCACTCCACCTTCACCTCCGCTGTTATTCCTCTCGACTCTTCTGACGGCGTGATACGGCGGGTTTGCAGCCTCCAAAAATTCAGACAACTGCACCGTCTTTGTCGACTTCTTTCCGATTTCGCACGACACAAACACGCGATCCATCGAACTTTTATCCAAGGTTTCAAACTCCAGTTTACCGAACAACCGTCTCAGCTGTTTCCGATTTTGTTTATACTTTGTCGGCGAGAGCAAGTTATGCGGTCGACTTTCATCTAACGAAGACGACGCGAGTCTATCAAACGGCATCGCGACATCTTTATCGCTTTCGTAGCTGCTTTTAAAACCGGGGAAAGGAGAACCCCACGTCGTCGAGAGGCGGTTGATGTTCCGAGGCGACGCCGAGCTCGGCGAGAAGAACAACCCCCCCACGTTCGTGCTATTCACCGGAACACTATTCGCGTTGTTCGTCGCGGGTATCGGTATCGTCGCGGTAGAAATCGCCTCCTCGCCGCCGCCGCTCGTCGCGCTCGCGTGCTTCCTCTCTCTCCTCTGTTCTCTCTCCAACATTTGCCGCTTCTTCAACTCTTTCGCTCGCTTCTTCAGCTCTTTCCCGCTCATGCCGTGCCGGTACGTGTACCTTATCGCTTCCGCGCTGCAGCTGTTGTTGTTACCGTAATGACTCCTCGCTGTCGTCGTCGTCGCTGCCCCGTCCTCATCCTCGTCGCTGCCGTAAAGCTCGCCGCGCATGACGACGAACCACCCTCAACTAACTTTTTTTTTCCCCGGGAAGAGTGAACGTTGTTTTAGGTATTGAGAGAGCGCGCGCTTCTTTTGTCTCTCTCGCGCGCGCGCTCAGCAAAGAGATCCAGATAAATATGCAAAAGCGTGAGCGCTGTTCTCCTCGCGCGCGTCGTCCTCGGAAGTGTGTGAGAGGAACTCGGTGGTGGTGTGCAAAGAAAGAGAGAGGGAGGGAAGGGAGTGGAGAGTTTTGAATTTTGAATAGTCTCTTTTTGCTGTGCTCGACGCTTTTCATTTTGGCTATATCGCGAGAGAAGATTTTGCAACGCCTTCCTCTTCCCTCTCTCTGCGTGTTTGTGTGTATCTAGAACAAAGCTAAGTGCTCGATTTCTCTCTCTCTCTGTGTGTGTGTGTGTGTCCGTCTGTCTCTCTCTCTCTCTCTCTTTCTGTGCGCGCGCGTGCTTTTTATCGTACATTTTCTTCGTCGTCGTCGTAGTCGAAATCTTTCGTTGAACTACTCGCTCTCTTTCGTCAGCGGTTCCAGCTTCCCGCACATGCTTTCAACTCTCGCGACTAAACCTTTCCTCATCGCGCGAATATCGGCAAATCCGTACGACTCGACCGCGTCGGCTTGCAACAGACTTTTTTCCAACAAGTGCGCGGCTTCTCGAGCGTTTTTGAGGGTGGTTTTTCGCAACGCGTCGGAGATTAAAGACGGGTCGTTTTTGTGGACGTCGAGAATGTCGTCCACGCGGAATCTGATGGCGTCGACGTCGGCGATGATTTTTTGGAGCTGGTCGGACGCTATTCGGCGTTTGGCGAGGTCGTCGAGCTCTTCGGGGGGTGCAGGAGGAGGTTGTCGGTGGTAATCGTTTTGGCGGTAGTCGCTCCCGTGACTTTGACGTTCGGCGGAGTTGGTGTAGATGCCATCGCGCCGGTCGTCTTCGTCGTCGTCCCTATCGTCTATTACTATCGGAGATTCGCTTTGATATGGTCGTTGTTGCTGTTGATGATGATGATATTGTTGTTCTCGATGATATTGATCCGACCGCGGATAATAATACGCCGGATTTTCATTCGCCGTCGACGAAGAAAAAGGTTGCCTTTGCGAAGACGTCGAAGACGTCCCGTACCCGTACCGGCTCGTATCCTGCCTCTCCACCGGCGTCGTCGTCGTCGTCGTCGGTTGGTTACTTTCCGGCGAGTAACTATTTCTCGCTTTAATCCTTTCAATCTCCCGTCTCGCTTCTGCCCGAGGATCGTCGTCGTCGTCGCCGTTCTTCTTCTTCTTCTCGTCGTAAAACTGCTCTCGTTTCTCCCTCCGATACGCGTCTAATTCGTCCGCGACTTTCCGTCTCCTGCACGTTTCGTTCTCCCACAAGCTCACCCCAGATAACGTTTCCTTCGTGATCCCGCACTCTTTCAGCGTCACGTTCGGGTCCAAAACCGGGATGATTTTCCCTTTATATCGCACGTCGTAATCCGATTCGTTCAGGCCGGCTTCTTTGCACAGGAGCATTTTCAAAACGAACGTCGGCATCGATTGGCGCGCGATGAGTTCAACTTTATTCTTATCGTTGTTTTTACTACTCTTACCGGCAGAAGAAGAAGAAACAGACGACGACGTCATGCCGACCGTGGCGGCGACGATGAACGGCGGGTCGTCGGCGTTCTCTTCTTCTTCTTCCTTCTTCATGTTGTTCTTTCTCGCTTCTTCTTTTTTGTTCTGAAGAAGTTTCTTTCGATTTTTTTCTCAACGAGAAGAACAAGACGAGAAGTCGCTCGCGAGAAAGAAAAATGTTTGCGTCTTCCGTCACGTGTCGATAGTTGTAAATGTGAGTGCGCTTTTGTTACCGTTTAACTGCGTGTGTGTACGTGTGTGTCTGTGTGTTTGAACATTTTAGAATGAATAAGTGTCTCTTTATTTGTTTGTTTTGTACGCGGGCGCACGTCTGATTCGCGCGGGAAAACTCTCTCTCTCTATCGATCGATTGATCGATTTTGTCAGTCGCTGTTTTTTACGCTTACTCTAAATGCTGGGGGCCTCGGAGCTCGAGCTGTGGTCGCCCTCGTTCGAACTCTACAGCTTGAGCGTATTCTTCATCCGTTGGTTCCGGACACCCTTTTTCGCGCAAGTAGTTTAAGCATTGGTGTTGCTTGTAGATGCGAGCATAAGCGATGCAGGCCCAGTCGTTAAGAGGCACTCCCGCCTCTTCGACTAAGTATCTGAGGGACGCGAGTTGACCATAAGTTGCAGCATTTACCACGCAGCCGCATTGTACCTTCAAACATACCAGTGCCTTCCTTTCTTCAACTAAATACTTCAAGATCTCAACACGACCAAATCGCGCCGCCAAGCACGTTGCCTCTCGCTGTTCCGTTTCTTCATCACACGGACAACCGTTAGCAAAGCAGTACTTCAACATTTCGAGATTACCCATGTGTACTGCATTTTTAATCGTCTTTTCATCCCACTCGCACTTTTTCACTTCTCTCACCCACTTGAGCAACTCGAGTTTATTCGTGTGAGCAACTTCAGAACAAAACCAGGTTTGATCTATCACGTTTCCATAGCTATTTTTCGCCCCCCATGGCATGTCTTTCCAGCACCATTCTAAGGTCGAAATGGATGTGCATTCGGAAACACGCCAAATTAGTGTTGATTGGTTCACCCCTGCGTACGCGAGCACATTCCGACTCTCTTTGCACACCTTTGAAAAGAAAAACCGATCTGTCTTGTTTAATTTCGGAAGCACGTGCGATACAAAAATATCCATGTGATGCGTCACCAATCCGTTCCAAAGCGGAGACGACGAACTCATTTTCAGAAGCGAGAGGTACTCCGTCACGGTTAACTCATCCACTCTCGCACTCTGGCGCTTTTCGTTCTCGTCATCTTCCGAAGAAGACGAGTAGTCCAGTTTATCCCACTTGGAATAGTCAATTCGAGACATGCGTTCAGCGCGTATTTTTTGTTACGCGATGTGAGTCAAAAAAAAGTCAAAAGATCACAAGAGTGGCTCCTCGTATCATGTCATGCATTAAAACTATTTATATATACATATTACGCGCGCGCGCGCTCTGTAGCGGTGCATCTCTTTTTAGCCTGTTATTATTCCTATTCTTCTACGCGCTGGCTTCTTCTTCTCTTGTACACTACAATTTGGTCTTCCTCTCAACGCATCCACGGCGAGTGGCTTCGGCTTCCTCCGTCTTTCGGTTTGTTCACGGAGATTGGGGTCGTTCTTCCGCTCGTGTTGGCGCTCGAGGGAGCGTCTTCGTTTGCTTTTACGATGTTGTTGTTGCTGTTGGGTCGAGGCGGTGGAGTTCGTTGTTGAAACCTTTGTCTGATGTCGTCATCATCATCTTCTTCTTCATGGTCGTCCAAACTGCTATTCGTCGAAGGTGACCGGTCGTTGTCAAAGGTGGAGTTCATGGTTGTGTTATTCACGTCGTCCAGAGCGGTTTCTTCGTCGGAATCGAACGAAAGTTCCTCTTCCTCGTCGCCTCCGCCGTTGTTTTTGTTCTTTCTGCTGATCCTGTTTGAATTCCTATTGGCGTTCATATTCATGTTCCTCGTCGCCGCGGTGAGTTTTCTCAAGTCGTCGTCATCGTCATCTTCGCCTCCCATGTTGCCTTCAAACTTTTTGTTTTCGTCTATGCTCAGTTTGCTCCCAAAATACGCCAACTGCGTTGGGGACACGTACGTGAAGCCGAGGAAATGGTGCTGCTCCGCGGAGCTCGGACTCGCCGCGGCGGATTCGGCTTCGGCGTGGACTTTCGCGTCCGTCCACTTCTTATCGAAGTGCGCCACGCACCCGTCGCCTTTCTCTTGGTCAATTTTCGGCACGAACGGTGCCGGAACTTCTCGTTTTTCCAGCTTTGCCCAGTTGATTTTAGAGAAAAACTTGTGTTTTTTCACCTCCTCGGTGCCGTTTTTAGACGTCGAATCTTTCAAATTCACGTCGCTTCCTAAACGTAAATTCGGATCTTTCATGGTTAAATTCTGAATCAATTTCGCCGCGTCTGTTTCCACAAACGCTGGCATTTTAATCTTTTGCGACGTGATTGCTTTCTGAATCGCCGCTTTGTTCTTCCCTCGGAAAGGCAACTGCCCAATCAACATCTCGTACAACAAGACGCCGACGGACCACCAATCCGCCTCTTTCCCGTGACCTTTATCTTTCAAAATTTCCGGCGCCATGTAATCTATGCTCCCAACCAACGAGTTCGCTTTCTCGCCGTCGCTGCTAAACTTCTTCGCTAAACCAAAATCCGTTATTCTCACGTGTCCTTCCCTATCGATTAAAATATTCTCGGGCTTCAAATCTCTGTGCATGATATTCAGCGAGTGCAAATGTCCAATCCCGCAGACAATCTCCGCGATGTAAAATCTCGTCAATCCAACGTCAAACATCCCTTCTCGATACATCCAATAAAACAAGTGCCCACCGTTGATAAAATCTAAAACTAAATACAACTTCGTCGCGGTTTGAAAACTAAATCGTAACTTTACGACGTACGGATGCGTGATGCTCGTCAAAATATCCCTCTCTTGCTTCGTGTATTCCATCTGCTCTTTCGCAATCACCACTTCTTTCTTCATCACTTTCATCGCGTACAAAACCCCGGTATCTTTCTTCCTCACTTGAAACACTTTCCCGAACGCGCCTTGGCCGACGAGATACAACGCCTCAAAATCTTCCGGCGTCAACTTTTTCATCGTCGTCCTCCCTCCCGCGCTCGACGACGTCTCTTCCAATCTCGCCTCCGGATCCTCCTCGGGCCTGCACATCACCGTGTTCGCCAACAACGTCGAATCTACGCGTCGTAAATTCGAGGTCAAAGCGCTCGTCTGTTTGTTGTTCGCAAACAATGCGCCCGCTCCTTGCGAAGGCTGCTTTTTGGTCGTCGTCGTCGTCGTCGCATTTTGTTGTTGTTGCTGCTGCTGTTCCGCGTTGTTGCTGCTACTACCACTAAAGCTGGTAAAACTTTCCTGTCGCATGAGTTTGTTCAGCTCTCTCTTCACCTCCGCGTCCGTCGTCGGCAGAGGCGGTAAACCCGCCATCTGCCACTTCTTCGCGTTTTCCGACGCGTCCTCGACGACGACGACGACGTCGCTCTGTTTTTGTTTTTCTCCTCTCACTTCTTCTTCGTCTTCTCTCGAAATCGTCTTCGCCGCCTCTTCTTCCTTCTCCTTCTTCGCGTCGTTTTTGGAATCGACTTCATCTTTCGACGACGATAACGACGACGTAAGTGGTGGTGGCGGCTGAAACCCGCTGACGATTTTCGGAGACGTCATATATATCTATCTCTCTTCGCGAGAAGAAGAAGAAGAACGAAACGGTCTCTCTCTCTCTCTCGCTTTGATGTAGTAGTGGTAAAAAGCGCGTTTTTCTCTGATGTGGATAATTCAACAACAAAAATTATTCCTCATTGAACACGTTTAGGGTTTCAGTCTCTTTTTTTTTATCCACGTGTTTTGCTTTTGGAAAGCGCGCGCTCGTCACAAACAGACAGATAAAAAGAGAGAGAGACACCCGCAAACAAACAAAAAAAGGAACAGACAT
>Ga0255777_10004470_pt1 | contig 11553 bp, 11 predicted proteins | sample 101ome_15_FD_179975 | JGI IMG/M metagenome (GOLD analysis project Ga0255777, IMG submission 179975) | Coastal salt marsh microbial communities from the Groves Creek Marsh, Skidaway Island, Georgia - 101402AT metaG (version 2) | ecosystem: Environmental > Aquatic > Marine > Intertidal zone >...
AATATGGTCACAGAAAAGCTCGAAGAAGTTTTCAATTCTCTAAAAGATAACCATTTAATTTGTTATTATTTTTTTGGGTGGTATAAAAGACTCAATGAATAATAAAATTAAAATTGCTATAGCTGGCGCAACTGGCTTTACAGGTTTGGAATTAATTCATCTATTGACCAAGCATCATAAAGCAGAAATTAAAAATTTAATTTCTTCGTCAAATGTAGGTAAGAGCATAAAAATTTTTGATAAAAGAATAAAAAAAAAGTTGCCTAAACTTCAGTCTTTAAAAACTGTTAATTGGTTGAATGTTGATATTTTGTTTTTAGCACTGCCAAATGGTGAGGCTCAAAAAATAATAAAACAGTTATATAATTACAAACATTTAAAATTTATAGATTTATCAGCCGATTTTAGACTAACAAACCCAATTAACTTCAAACAATGGTATCAAATCAGTCACAGAGCCAAGGAACTAATTAAAGACTCTCTATATTCTATTCCAGAAGTGGAAGCCAAGAATATTCAACAGTATAGAATTATTGCTAACCCTGGGTGTTATCCTACTTCTATTCAAATACCGCTTATTCCTTTGATAAAAAAAAATTTAATTAATTTAGATAAAATAGTTATTGATTCTATGTCTGGTTATTCTGGTGCAGGAAAAAATTATAAAAAGAAATTTAAGCATAAAAATTTTTACCATTCGATCCAAGCCTATGGAATAGAAAAACATAGACATGTCATCGAGATAGCTCAGCAATTAAATAAAATATCAAAAAGAAAAATTAATTTTACTTTTAATCCACATTTGTTACCAGTTTTTAGAGGATTGATGTCCACTATACATTTGGAATTAAAGAAAAATAAAAAAATCCAATCAATTATTAATTGCCTTAAAAGCGAGTACAAAAAAAATAAATTTATTAAAATTTCTAAAATTAATAATTCCCAAGGTACTGGGAGTGTCCTTAATACCAATAATTGTGAGATCTCTGTTTGCTCAACAAGATTAAAAAATCAAATTGTGATATTTTCTTCAATTGATAACTTAATCAAAGGTGCTTCTGGTCAAGCTATTCAAAATATGAATCTTATGTTTAATTTAAAAGAAAATTACGGGCTAAAATGAGACTATATTTTTTTATAGTATTTTTATTAATTTTTGGTTGTTCAAAAAATTATGTTTATATGTGTGGAGATAATCCGTGCAAAAATAAAAAAGAATTTGAAACTTATTTTGAAAATAATTTATCTGTTGAAATAAGTTTTTTATCTGAGAAAGAAAAAAAAGAAGTAGTTGATTTAATTGAATATAATCTTGGTAAAGAAAAAGAGGCGGTTAAAGTTGCAAGCCTCCCTAAACCTAACAAAAATTTAGATCAATCAAAACCCGGAAAAGAAATCACTGAGATTAAAAGAAAAAAAAAGGTAGATACTGTTGACGAAAATCAACCAGAAAAAAAACCAGCTATTAAAAAAACGAAGCCAATTGAAAAAATTAATATTGAACAGGCATTACAAAAATGTAAAGTAATTGAAACTTGCAAAATTGAGGAAATTTACGCAGTTATATTAGAAAAAACTAAAAATAAAAAATATCCAACTTTTACAAATTAAAAACAACATGGTTAGAAATTATAATATTGCATTAATTGGTTTAGGTAACATTGGCTCATATCTTTATAACTATCTTAAAAAAAATAAAAAATTATTAATTGAGCGTAATAATATTTCTTTAACAATTAAATACGTCGCTGTAAAAAATTTAAAGAAAAAAAGAAAAATAAAGATTGATAAAAAACTTATAGTTAAGAATTATTTAGATATTGTTAAAAAAACCGATGTCGATGTAATTATAGAACTTATTGGAGGCGCTGATGGCGCAGCGAAAAATTTAGTTTTTGCGGCTTTAAAAAATAAAAAACATGTTGTAACAGCTAATAAAGCCTTAATTGCAAAATATGGTGATCAATTAGCCAAAATAGCAGAAACAAACAAAGTTAATTTAGAATATGAAGCGGCAGTTTGTGGTGGGGTTCCAATTATAAGAACTTTAAAAGAAGGTTTATTAGCCAACTCTATTAAAAAAATTTATGGAATTTATAATGGTACTACAAATTTTATTCTATCTAAAATGGATTATGAAAAATTTAACTACAAAACTTCATTAAAAATAGCTCAATCTTTAGGCTACGCTGAATCAAAACCTGATGCAGATATTAATGGATCTGATGTAGCAGCAAAATTAAATATTTTATCAGCCTTATCTTTTAATTCATTGGTTGAAAAAAATAATATTTATGTTGAAGGAATTAAGAACATCGATAGTGATGACATACAATATGCAAATACTCTTGGATATAAAATAAAACTTCTAGGTATCGCTGAACAAATAAATAATCAACTTTATCAAAGAGTTCATCCGTGCCTGGTAGATTCTAAATCTTATATTGCTAATATCTCTGGTGTATTAAATGCCGTAATAATCGAGTCTAATCCAGTCGGCACATCTATAATACAAGGTGAGGGAGCAGGCCCTAAAGCTACGACATCCGCTCTCGTTTCTGATATTGCTTCCATCGCTAGGGGTAATATTAAACAACCATTTATGATCCCTACAAATAAAAGAAAGAAAATTAATTACAAATCTATCAATGAATTAAGATTTTCCTATTACTTAAGATTTGATGTTAAAGATAAATTTGGAGTATTATCAAAAATAACTAATATTTTGTCTAAAAATAAAATTTCTATAAAAAGATTGATACAGAATCCTAATAATTTAAATAAGAATGCATCAATTGTTTTAGTTACCCACACATCTCTTGAAGCTAATATGCAAAAAGCTTTAAAAACCCTAACAAATCTTAAATATGTCAATTCTAATCCAAAAATGATTAGAATTGAAACAGTATAAATTATAATTTCAAACAATGCCTATCGATACAAGTTTTATAAAGCCATTTATTAAGGCTACTGAAAAAGCTGCTTACGGAGCTTATCTTTTTAAAGGCAAGGGTGATAAAAACGCAGCTGATAAAAGTGCAGTAAATATGATGCGAACAGAGTTAAATAGCATCAAGATGCATGGCAAAGTCGTTATTGGTGAAGGTGAACTTGATGAAGCCCCGATGCTTTACATAGGTGAAACACTAGGCAAAAGCAAAGAACCCAAATTTGATATTGCTGTTGATCCACTAGAAGGAACTAAATTTTGTGCCCAAGGACTTTCTAATGCATTTGCAGTAATGGCTGTGAGTGAAACTGGAAATTTATTATCAGCACCAGATACTTACATGGAAAAAATAGTAATCGGACCTAATCTTCCTAAAGGTTTAGTTGATTTAGATTATCCTATTGAAAAAAATATAGATCTACTAGCAAATGCTAAAAATGTAAAACCAAGTGCACTTACCGCATGTGTTTTAGATAGACCAAGGCACAGCAAAATTATTGAAGGATTAAAGAAAAAAGATGTTAAAATAAATTTCATCTCTGACGGAGATGTTTCAGGAGCATTTTCGGTAGTAGATAGTAAATCAAAAAATGATCTTTACGTTGGAATAGGGGGTGGCCCAGAAGGTGTTCTGGCTGCTGCTGCTATTATTTGCCTAGGTGGACAAATGCAAACCAGATTAGTTTTAACTGAAGAAGAGAAGAAAAGAGCAGCTAAATTAGGAGTAAAAGATTTTAACAAAAAGTATTCAATAGAAGAAATGATTAAAGGTGATGTTATATTTTGTGCAACTGCCGTTACGGATGGTGATTTAATACCAGGTATAAAGGATTTCGATGATTATTTTGAAGCTTCAACTTTAGTTTTGCACCGAAATTCAAATTATTTTGAAAAGGTAACAAATAAAGTAAGTAAATAGTATGGTTTCTAGGTCTTTTTCTGGAAAGTCGTGGATACATAAGCAACACAATCCAGATCATGTTAATTTTCTTAAAGAAAATTTTTTTTTAGATGACTTCAGCTCAAAGTTTTTAGCCTCGAGAAATATTGCTAAGGAAAACATAGAAACTTTTCTTAACCCCACTATTAAAAGTACTTTACCGAACCCTTTTTCACTCATTGATATGGAAAAGGCTGTTGCTAGAACTATTTTAGCTATAGAAAAAAAAGAAAATATAGGAATTTTTGGGGACTACGATGTAGATGGTGCATCTTCTACGGCTCTTTTATCTAAATTTTTTTTTTCAATAAATTTACAAAATAAATTTTATATTCCTGACCGGAATAAAGAAGGTTATGGACCTTCTAAATTAGGTTTTGATAAGTTAATTGGTGAAAATTGTAAATTAATATTTACAGTTGATTGTGGAACACTTTCATTTGACATAATTGATTACGCGTCTACAAAACAAACTGATGTGATCATTTTAGATCATCACCAATCTGAAATGAATTTACCAAAAGCACACGCGATCGTTAATCCTAATCGAATTGATCAATCAAGTAATCTTAATCATCTTTGTGCTGCTGGTGTAACTTTTATGTTTTTAATTGCTTTAAATGCAGAACTTAAAAAGAATAAGTTCTATGAAAAAAATAATCTAATAGAACCAAATTTATTAGATTATTTAGACTTAGTGGCACTTGGAACAATTTGTGATGTTGTATCTTTAACAGGTATTAATCGTGCCATAGTGAAACAAGGACTTAAGATTATAAATAAGAGGAAAAATCTTGGTTTAAAAACTATGCTAGATTTATGTAAACCTATTTCTGATATTACGGTTAGAGATGTTGGTTATACCATCGGCCCAAGAATTAATGCTGGTGGTAGAATTGGTAAATCATCGGATGGCGCTGAATTATTATTGTCAGAAAACCCTGAAACAGCATTCAGATTAGCTAAAGATCTAAATCAATATAATTTAGAGAGACAAATGTTAGAAAAACAATTAATTGAAATTGTTGATACAGAAGCCAAAAAAATAAAAGATGATCCTATTTTAGTTTTAGCTGGTGAAAGTTGGCACGAAGGTGTTATCGGTATCATCGCCTCAAGAATTAAAGACAAGTATAACAAACCAAGCATTATTATTTCTCTAAAAGATAATATCGGTAAAGCTTCAGGTCGATCTGTGGCTGGTTTTGACATTGGCACCTTAATAATTGGAGCCGTGCAATCTGGTCTTATTTTAAAAGGCGGTGGACATAAAATGGCATGTGGTTTTAGTATTGAAAAGGATAAAATTAATCATTTCAAAGAATTTATTTTTAAGAGGTACTCGCAAACTAAAAACACTTTAAATGGAGGATCGATTCTTATTGATAGTGAAATTAGTTCATCGGCAGTAAACTTAGATTTTTTTGAAAAAGTAGACTCGCTTGGACCTTTTGGCTCAGGCTTCCCTGAACCTAAATTTTCAATTGAAAACTTAAGAATAGTTAAATCAATGTTAATCGGAGATAAACATATTAAAGCTATTTTAGCTGGCGAAGATGGTTCCACATTTAGCGCAATATCCTTTAATTCAGTTGATAAGGATATAGGTCAATTTCTTTTAAATAAAGAAGGAATTTTATTTAATGTTGTAGGCAAACTTGTCGTTAATGAATGGAATAATAATAAAAAAGTAGAGTTTATTATTGATGATATTTCTGTTAATAAGTAACGCGAATACATGGTCCCTTCGTCTATCGGTTAGGACATATGGTTTTCATCCATAAAAGAGGGGTTCGATTCCCCTAGGGACCGCCAACAATTATGATTAAAATTGGTATTATTGAAGAAATCCATCAAGACGGCATTGATCTTTTAAAAAATAACAAAAATTTTTCCTATGAGGTTATTACCGATACTTCTGATGAAAATTTAAAAAAAAAACTCCCAGAATTTGATGCCATTAGTTTAAGAGTAAAGAAAATATCTAATGATATTTATGCTTTGGCAAAAAAATTGAAAGTAATATCTCGACACGGAGTGGGTTACGATAACGTCGATACCCAATTTCTAAAACAAAATAATTTAGTACTTTTAATCACTGCTACAGCTAATGCATTAACTGTTGCGGAACATGTAATGTATATGATGCTTAGCATAGCTAAAGGCAATTTTAAGCACCATCTAGAAACTCAAAAAGGCAACTTTAATAAAAATGCTAAAAAAATTCAAACCATTGAATTGTATAAAAAGAAAATGTTAATAGCTGGTTTTGGTCGAATAGGTAAAAACCTTATCAAACGGTGTTTAGGTTTTGATATGGAGGTAAATGTCTTTGATCCATTCATCAATGCCAATGAAATTAAAAAATATGGTGGAACAAAAGTTGAGGATTTCAACCAAGCATTAGAAGAAAATGATTTTATATCTTTGCACATGCCTTTAAATGATAAAACTAGAAACTTAGTTAATTATCAAAATCTAAAAACAATGAAAAAAAATGCCATTATTGTTAATACCGCTCGGGGTGGCATTATTAACGAAAAAGAATTAGATAAGGCGCTTAATGAAAATTTGATTTTTGGAGCAGGACTAGATGTCTTTGAGCAAGAACCAACTGATCCAAATAATCCCTTATTAAAAAACGAAAAAGTGTTATTAACGCCTCACGTAGCTGCGTTAACTGAAGAATGCAAGTCAAGAATGGCAAAAGAAACTATTCAAAATATAATTGATTTTTTTGAAAATAAATTAGATAAATCTAAACAAATTAAATTATGATTAATCTCAAAACTAAATTCAAAGATTTTGGACTACTGGAAACGCTAGTTTTAGCTTCAGTTATTTATGTGTTGAGTATGCTTACCTGGACAGCTATGACAAGATCGGGTGTTGAAGAAAAAGCGAATATGATTAGAAATAATCATAAACAAATTGTCGATTTTTTAAACAATCAAATAAATGTATGTGATAGCAATAAAGATCAAGAGACTGTATGGGGCGCTCCTTGTTCAGCTGATTGGTTGGCTCAAGAAATTGTTGCTTATATCAAAGACAATATTCAATTAGAAAACCCTTATGATGCTAAGGATAGTTTGATTAAAACTACAGTTGATCCAAGACTTCAGGCTGAAGGTAGAGCAGGACAGTCCACAGATAAAGGCGTTATTTTTGTGACAGAAGGCAATTTTAGTTCAGCGCCTGGATCAGAATGGATTGTTGGAACTTGTTTTAAATCACCATGTGTTGCTGCTGGTAACAACGAACTCGTATCAGTTTATCGTTAACTTATAATTTCAAAACCAGTTTTTTTTAATTTACTACTTAGATAATCATAACCTTTTTTTGAATATTCAAATGGATTTGCTTTAGCGGGATCTTGCTCTGCTTCCACAACAACCCAACCTGAATAATTATTTTCTTTAAGAATTTTTAAAAAAGGTTCGTAATCGATACAACCATCTCCAGGTACAGTAAAGGCACCTTCCAGAAAGGCCTGTCTAAAACTATAATCATTTTTTAATGCTCGTTCTAAAATTGATTTACGCATATCTTTACAATGAACATGTTTAATTCGAGCGGCTAAATCTTTTGTAATTTTTAAATAATCACCTCCAGCAAACAGCATATGCCCCGTATCAATTAACAAATGAACGCTCTCATTAGTATTTTCTATTAATCTATATGTATCTTCTTCAGTTTGGATTACGGTGCCCATATGGTGATGATAGGCAAGAGGCATACCTTGGTCTTCCATATATAAACTAATCTCATTAATTTTATTGATTAAGGATTTCCATTCATCTTTATTTAGAATAAGTCTTTTAGACAAAGGTGCAGAAGCATCTCCTTGAATTGAATTTGTTACTTCAGCAAAAACCATACACGGTGACTGACAATCTTTAAAAAGAGTTAATTGTTGTTGCATAAACTGAATTTCTTCTTTGACAGATCTTTTTAAAAGTTGGGCTCCATACCAACCGGAGCATAAATTGAGATTAAACTCTTTTAATTTAGGAATAAGTAAATTTGATGTTCTTGGAAATTTACCGCCATACTCCACCCCGGTAAATCCAGCTTTACTTGCTTCTGCTAAACATTGTTCTAAAGGAGTATCACCACCTAATTCAGGCATATCATCATTACTCCAGGCGATAGGTGCAACACCAAGTTTTACTTTCATAACATCTAGTATTAGTTAAACACTAAGTATATTATCAAAAGAAAAAATACAATTTATTAATGAAGAGAAAAATAAGATTAGCGATTATTGGCGGTGGTGAAAATTCATGGATTGGTCATGTACATAGAACCGCAGCAAGATTTGATGATCAATATGAAATCTGCGCTGGTGTTTTTTCAAGAGACCCCAAGAAATCAAAAAGATTTGGTAAAAAAATAGGTATAAGTAAAGATCGCTGCTATTCTAATTATAAAGAACTCGCTCAATTTGAGAAAAAAAGAAAAGATAAAGTTGAAGTAGTCTCTGTTATGACTTTACCTGGAACACACCAAAAAATAGCAGAATTTTTTATAAAAAATAATTTTAATGTAATCTCGGATAAAGCGTTTGCAGCAAATTTAAGAGAAGCTAAAAGTTTATATAAAGCCGTTTCAAAAAATAAAAAAACACTCTACGCCTTAACCCACAATTATTCTGCATACTCAATTGTCAGACATGCCAAAAAGATGATTGAGGATAACAAGATTGGAAAAATCGAACATGTAAATGTTGAATATATTCAAGATTGGTCAAAAGGCGAAACAATTAAAATAAGTAATGCAAAAAAAATTTTTCGATGGAAATTAGATAAACAACATGTAGGTATTTCTACAGTTCTAAACGAATTAGGGACCCACGCCTACCATCTAATGAATTTCATTACAGGTCTTCAAGGTAAATCTGTTTTTGCTGACATCAAACAAGTATCTAGAGAAATTAAAATGGATGATAACGCACAAATATTAATTAATTTTGAAAATGGTGCTAAAGGAATTTTTTGGGCATCAACTTCAACTAAAGGAACTATTTATGGTTTAAGGATCCGTATTTTTGGCACTAAAGGTAGTATTGAATGGGTTCAAAATGACCCTAATTATTTAATTTACACACCCCTGAACAAAGCTACGAGAAAAATTGAAAGAGATTACAATGAAGCTGGATTCTCAAAAAAATTTACTAGAATTAAACATGGTCACCCAGAGGGTTATCTAAGTGCTTTTGCAAATATTTATAAGGAATTTGCATCTCATTTAAGAAATAAAAATAAAAAAAGTAGATATTTTTATCCAACAGCCTACGAAGGTCTCTTAACAGCAAAATTTATTGATGCTAGTGTTAGGTCATCAAAAATTAAAAGATGGGTTAATATATGAAAATAAATACCGCTTTATTTGGTTTTGGTAGGATCGGACAAATGCATGCTGATAATCTTAATCATCATCAATCTTTTAATTTAAAATATATTTTTGATATTGATAAAAAATTAAAATCTAAAGTTAGAAAATATCCAAATTGTCAATTTATTAACAATTATAAAATTTCTTTAGCAGATAAGAAAATTGATCTAATCTTTATTGCTACGTCTACTGCTACTCATACTAAATATATTGAAGAAGCTTTGAGACACAAGAAATATGTTTTTTGTGAAAAACCTCTTGATCTAAATCTGGATAAAATAATTGAATCGAAAAAAAAAATTAAAAAAAATATAAAAAAAGTTCAATTAGGTTTTAATAGAAGATTTGACCCAGGACACGCTGATTTAAAAAAATATCTAGTAAATAATAAAATTGGCAAGTTAGAAAAGATTATTATTACTAGCAGGGATCCAGCACCCCCTAGTATTCAGTATCTTAAGTCTTCAGGAGGTATTTTTAAAGATATGATGATACATGACTTTGATCTTTCTCGTTTTTATTTAGCTAACGACCCTATCAAAGAAATCACTGCCACTGGTAGCAATTTTTTAAGAATGTATGACAGAATTAAAGATCATGAAATCGCATCGGTTATTATGAAATCTAAAAAAGGCGTAATCGTTGTCATCAACAATTCACGACATGCTTCTTATGGTTATGACCAACGAGTAGAATTGTTTGGTACTAAAGGAATGGTCATTTCTGGCAACAAACACATAAATGAAACAGAGTTATTTAATTCATCAACAACCTCTTCTAAAAAAGTATTACCTAATTTTTTTATAGATCGTTATCAAGATGCTTATAAACTTCAACTTGATGAACTTTCAAAATTATGCAACTACAATTTAATACCGCGCTCAACTTTTGATGATGGACTTGAGGCGTTAAAACTAGCAGAGGCAGCAATAAAATCTCTTAAATTAAAAAAAACAATCAAATTATAATTTATGAAAAAGATAAGTTTTCTTGGGATAGGTTTAATGGGTTTACCAATGGCTAAAAATTTAATTAAAAATAATTATCAATTAAATGTATTTAATAGAACTATAAATAAAACTGAACCCTTAAAAAATAAAGCAACCATTGCAAACTCTATTGCTGAATGTATTAAAGACTCAGAGGTGGTTATTACTATGCTTAGTGATGATCAAGCAATTGAAGCGGTAATGAAAAATCCTGAATTTATAAATAACTTAAAAACAAATACTACTGTTATTGATATGAGTTCAATCAAACCAAAAACAGCTAAGTTTTTTTCAGAATATTTTAAAAAAAGAAATATCAATTACTTAGATGCTCCAGTATCAGGCGGAACAATCGGAGCTGAAGAAGCCACATTAGCTATCATGGTGGGCGGAGAAGAAAATATTTTTAATCAAAATTTAGATATTTTAAAATGTATGGGTAATCCTGTTTTAGTGGGCCCTTCACCGAGCGGTCAAATTGCAAAATTGGCCAACCAAATCATTGTCGGTGTGACTATTGGTGCAGTATCAGAAGCTGTTACACTTGCTGAAACAACTGGAGCGAATGCAACAAAACTTTTAAAAGCTCTAACTGGTGGCTGGGCTGATAGTAAAATATTACAAACTCATGGTAAACGTATGATAGATAAAGACTTTACAGCCAGAGCAAAAAATTCAACACATCTTAAAGACATGAATAATATAGTCGAGTGGGGCAGAGAATTTAATCTTGAACTACCTATCTCTAAATTAATTCAATCCATGTATCAAAATTTATGTAATAGAAAATTAAATGATAAAGATCATTCTTCTCTTTATTTAGAATTAGAAAATTTAAATAAAAAATAAATCTAATGCAAATAATTACATCTAAACCAAGGTGTTTATGGAAGGCTAAGACTTCTTTAGGGGAGGGTATAATTTGGGTATCACAACAAAATTCTATTTATTTCACTGACATAAATAAAAAAAAAATATTTCAATTTAATATAAAAACTAAAAAGAAAAAGATTATCAAACTTAATAAAAAAATTGGTTTTTTATCTCATCTAAAAAAAAATATTTTTATATTAGGATTAAAAGATGAATTACGTATATCAGATATAGTTTCAAAAAAAATATTCAAATCTATAGCAGTAGAAAAAAAATTGCCCTTTAATAGAATCAATGATGGAAAAACTGGATTAGATGGAAATTTATGGTTTGGAACACTTGATGATAGTGGTGATAAAAAACCTACTGGATCATTATATGTAGTAAAAAAATCTGGGAAAATA
>Ga0255777_10004472_pt1 | contig 11548 bp, 10 predicted proteins | sample 101ome_15_FD_179975 | JGI IMG/M metagenome (GOLD analysis project Ga0255777, IMG submission 179975) | Coastal salt marsh microbial communities from the Groves Creek Marsh, Skidaway Island, Georgia - 101402AT metaG (version 2) | ecosystem: Environmental > Aquatic > Marine > Intertidal zone >...
ACGACAAACTCGAGTAATACTTCCTGCATCATTTGAACACTTAAATTTGTTAGTACCACGTTGTGATACAATATATCCTTCAATGAGGCTTGAACCATCGTGGAATCGAATTGGTACATTAGCATCGGCGCCACCGGTGACACCAAAATATCTTTTATTTACTGGACGTCCCATTTTTTTCTCCTTTTGTTACGTTCTAAGTAATACGCGGTGGGTGTTCCGCATAAGTCCTCGTTAGAGAGGTTCGCTCTATAACATAAGTATTTATCAAAAAGGAAAAAAGCCCGACACAGTTAAGTATCGGGCTTTGTAATAAAGGTGGGTGAAGGACTTGGGTTTACCTCCAACTAAGCGTCCAGATACCGTTTCATCTATCGCTTAGAACCTCAGTTCTGCTTAGTATCGCAGTTTGCGTACTGCTTGTCTCCAAACTCTACGCCGGGCACTACCCCTAACCAAGTGCGCTTATCTCCTCTAGAACGGAAATTATTAGCGCCAACCCTTGTAACAACGTCTTGCTACAATATTAATAATAACATCACTGCAACAAAAGTCAACCACTTTTTTGCATTTTTTTAAAAAAGTTTTACTTATTCATTACATACATTGTAACTTCAAAGCCAAAACGCATTTCTGTATAACTAGGTTTTGTCCACATATGCTTCTCCTTTCACATATTATTTAAACATACTAGAAAGGAAAAAGCATACGTATTTTCATTAAAGACTACTTCAGATAATCAGGAACAAAAAAGTCTTTGTGTTCGCGATTTTGCTTCATTAGACCAAGACGTTTTTGCATATTATAATTTAATGCTCTTGGACATAGTTTATCTGATTTAAGTGCTTGTTTGACAGCTCTTTTGAACTGCATTGCTTGTAGTCGAGTCATAAACATCTCCTTTTAAAAAGATGCGTTCCTTCAACTTAATTGTTTACTTCCGTCCTTATGGATGAACGTATAGTATTTAGTCAAAAAAACAGGACCCGAAGGTCCTGTTTAAGTTTGCTACCTAAGTAACTATTAGCTGAAGCTAACGTTGCTGATTGCTACTTTGTTCAAGTAGTCAGCTGCATTACCTAGAGATGATGCAGTGTTGTTTAGCTCAACATAACCATATCTGGTCATAAAGCTAACAACTGGCTCGAAGCTATCTGGATCAAGCACAACACCACTGCTCATTAATGGAATGTATGGGCAGTAGAACGCTGCTGCGTCTGATTCTGATGAACCTTTGTAACCAACTAGTACTGCTGAATCATCAGCTGCGTATGTGTTTACATATACTTTCATTGCGTTGTTAAGAGTACCAACAAACTTAGTGTTTGTAGGTGCTTCGAAAGAACCTTCTGTAGTACGTGCAAACGCAGAAGTAGTAGCAGATTGTAGGATTGTTAATGCCTGTGGAGACACAACTGCCCAGTTACCTGCGCCACGTCTTGTACGCTGTGCAATTCTGTTGCTTGCTCTGTTGATTAGAACTGCAAGTGCTGCGTGTTCGTCACCAACAAAAGTTGCTGTACCAGATACTGCTGACTGATCGTATGAATCAGTACCTGTACCTGCTAGGCTTGAAAGTGAACCAAGAACCTCTTGATCGATTTCAGCGGTAATTTCTTGAGCTAAAGCAGCCATAATTTCTGCTTCAACATCAATACCATGCTGTGATTGAGCATCTTGAGCTGCTTCAAACGTCCAACGAGCACTCAACTTACGAGTTTTCGCTTCGACAGTTTGTTTCAAGATCTGAATTGACATTCTGTTACCAGCTGCGCCTTCTAAAGATGCAGTTGATGCTGGTGCGTTAGTACCGTCACCTGAATATGCTTCAGCAATCTTGAATGGGCTAAGAGCCTCTTCACCTGCTGTTGCGCCTGCGGCGCCTGTGCCTACAGTGTCGCTATAGCGAACACGTAGAGTGTGGATTTGACCCACTGGTCCTGTCATAGGCTGTACACCAACTAACTCGTTAGCAATAACGGTTGGCATAACACGTCTGATTACAGGTAGGATAACACGATTAAGTGTTGCAACGTTACCGGCAGAAGTAGCACCTGCTGTTGCACTTTCTGACAAATACTTGCGAGTATTTTCTAAAGTAGCAGCCATTACAGATTTCTTGTTTCCATCTAGGCCTTCAAGAAGTGCTGTCTTCGTATCCTGCCAGCGACTTTCTAGTAGTTCTGACATTTTTTTCTCCTTATTTTAATCCTGCGAGACGCTTAATGTCAATTACGTTATGTGCGTCTGCGTTAGTAGTTGTTGTAGCTTCCACGCTACGATTGCCTGTTACTTCTTTTGCCTCTGTTAATGCTGCCTTCTGCTTGGCTGGACCCTTTCCATCGATAACCGCTGGTAGGTATTTGTCAAACGCCGAACGTAGTTTGGCTGTTTGCACTGATTCCAGTAAGTCTGTCATAATTTCCTTTTGATCCTTTGATAAAGGAGCAATTAGATCATTAATTGTGTCTTTGCGTGTTGCTGCTTCCATTAATGCTTTCTTCTCAGTTTCCTTTGATTCAGCTAGTTTAACGGCTTTTTGTGCTTCAACTTTTGCCTCTGCTAATTGCTTGTCCTTAACTTTAAGAACTTTCATTAGTTTGGCTGTCTCAGATTTTTCATTTAGGTAGCTAGTTGAATATTCGTTAGCAAATGCTTCGAATAGTCTGCGACCAAAGTCATTTCTACGTGCTTCTTCAATGTCTTCTTTAAGAGATGTAATCTCTTGTACAAGACCTTTAGAAACAGTTTCTGCAACTTTAGCTGCGCCTTTCTTAATGAATGCATTCTGGACTTCTGCAAATTTTGTTTTTGCTTCACGAATTAGTTTAACCTTAGTTTCAGCAAGGTCCTTCTTGTCTTCGTGGAACTCAGCAATTTCTTTTGAAAGTGCTTCAACAACAAATTCCTCAAGAGTTGCAAATTTCTCTGCAATCGCTTTTTGGTCTTTGTGTAATTCTGAAACTTCTTCGCTTAGTTGCTTAGTAACAAATTTTTGCAATACATTTGCGTTTTCACGCATTTTTACTGCATACTTTGCTTTAGCTTCTGCAAGTTGTTTACGGTCTTCTGCAAACTCTGCAATTTCCTCTGCTAGACGCTCAGAAACAAGAGTGTCTACAGCTTCAACCATTGTTGACTTGTCGTGCTCGTATTTTTTAGCGAACTCTTCACGCAACTCAGCTGTTACTGCTTGACGATTTTCTTTAATCTTGTTATTCCAAGCTTCTTCAATTTCAGAACGCACTTCTTCTGAAACTACATCATTTTCAAAAAGTGTTTTTAGTGCATCCAACATAGTATTCTCCTTTTTATTGGAGTCGACTGATTATGTTAATCAGCGATTCTTTTAAGTATTTTTGTGCCTTGTCATCATGCTTAGTTGCTTGTGCCAGTTCGTATGCCTTATACCCACCACGAGTATTCATTAGATGCTCGTAAATAGGCGTTGGATACGCCCCTGGAGCACTAGGTTGAGCGACCATATCAACAGTGATGATTTCAAAATCTGAAACTTCACCTGATCCGTCCTCTTTAACATTACCGCTACCACGACTGGAAACACCTAGTCTAACACCACTTTGTATCATGGTGCTGACTAGTTGTCCCATTGGTGTTGGTAAAATCTTCATTTTGCCATAACCGTTTGGTCCATCCATCCACATTTCTGTAATCATATGGCTTACACGGTCAAGATTAATATTAAGTCCTTCTGGATGATCAACTTCGCCGAGAACACTATAACCTCCGCTTATCTGATCGTTAAGAGTTTTGACAGCCCTACCAATTTCATTTACAGGATATACACGTTGGTTTGCATTACGCACACCACCTTGTATGCAGATGCCTTTCATGTAAAGGTCTTTGCCGCCTGTAGCGTTATCGGTAGATTCAACGACCATTCCTGCTTGGTCAAATGTCAAATGCTCTCTTAAGTAGTTGTTCATCTATACGTCCTTAATTAGCTGCCAATCATTGATTTCTTGTCAGCTGCTTGCTCAGGCTTGCCCTTTTTCTCAGCGCCATGCCCGGCTGGCTGGTTTGACAAACTATCTGCTGCCTTACCGCCTGGTACGTTTACATTGCCCGCATTCTCCTCTTTAGGAGCCTTTGCGCCTGTTCCGCCCTTCTCATCGGCTGAACCTTGTGCAATATTGCTTGCAGTTCCGCCCATATCGTTTTCACCTGCTACAATTGACTTAGCGTTTGCGCCGTTGTCACCCATTTTAGCAGTTACTTTTTCAACGTATTCTCTCATTGTTTCAGTTTCAGACATTTTTGCATCCTTTTTAATTAGTTTAGGATCTTTTTTGTCGTCTTCGTCATCTTGGCTAGCGTCTTGCGACTGTTGGTTTTCCATAGGCATTTCTTCTTCGCCTTCGTCACCTTCTTCGTCACCTGCTTCGTCACCCATGTCCATTTCGTCGTCGCCTTCTTCGTCGCCGCCTTCTTTGTCCATAAGCTCTCTAAATTCTGCTTCTAGATCCTTAAATGCTGCTTCTAGGTCTTCAACACGGTCTTCAACATCGCCTTCGGCGCCTTCTTCGTCGCCCATGCCCATGTCCATATCGCCTTCATCGCCTTCATCGCCCATATCAGGTGCAATATCAGCCATCATGTCGTCCATTGGATCTTTTTCTGCTACTTCAAATTCGTCAAGATCAAAGTCTTCAGACATTTCTTCGTCTTCGTCTTCATCTTTAGCTTCTTCAACATCTTCATCAGATGCTTCATCAACTTCTTCGTCTTCTACTTCTGACTCAAGAAGTCCTTCATAAATTTCTCTTGATTTTTCTACCACAATTTCGTGGAATAGTTCTTGTGCTGCTTCTTTCTCTTCGTTAACGAGAAGTTCAAGCATTTTTTCAAACTTGTTTAGGTCTGCCATTGTTTTCTCCTATAAATGTGTTACCTATGGTAAGGCTGTCACTTGTATTTAACATATCGGGAGAAATATACGTAGAAATAGGCGTTTTTTACGCCATTTTTGACAAATGTTCAGAATTTTGGAAGATTTTTAGGAAATCTTCAACAAATATTGTTTTGTAATTTCTATAATTATTTAGTTGAGGCGGATTAAAATTATCTGCTGTTATTACTCTATGATACTTTATATGCGGGTGTGTTTTAATAGTTTCTTCTGTTTGACGTAGCCAATTACCATAAAAAGTTGCTGTTTCGTTTGATTTTTTATAGTTTTTAGTATCAGCATATATGTTGTTAAACATTCTACCATTGTTTAAACCTTTATAATCAAAGCCTAAAATGTAAATGTCTCTGTAATCATGTTGACTTGCTAACCATAATGCAGTTGGTCCGCTACTCCAACCTTTTGATTTATCAAAGTAATTAAAGTTTTTATAGTCTTTGTAAACACGATTAAAGTTCGTCCATACAGTATGCTCGTTTTGATAACCTTTAGAATTAATTTCGTTAATCATTTTTACATCAACGGCAACTAGATAATCGCAATCAAACTCTCTATAAAGAGCATTGCAACCATATATTTTACCGTGTTGTTTGAGATTAGTTAGATCTATTGTAGAACGGCTAGTTCCGTTTCCTAATACAAATGCTGTCATTAAATTGCACCCGCTTCAGCCTGTGCTGCGATTCCATACATTTGACGTACAAAATCTAGCTCCTCTTCCTTTTCTGCATTATGCATTTCGGCGGCTTTGCGGACACGATTAATTTGCTTTAGTGTAAGACGTGTTTTACGAGTGTCGTCAAGATTAATCATTGAGGTATCTGACGAAGGATCATAACGATCGTCTTCTACAGGTTCAAGGTTATCTCTATCAAAATAAAATAGTTCTCGTAGTATCATGTTAGTATTTATTAAATTGTTATATCTTCCCCGCCGGCCGGTGCTCCGCCAGGTGCTCCACCTGTTGCTGTCTCAGGTGCTGCGGCATCGCCTCCTGCTTCACCGCCTTCTGCTGGAAGTTCGTCTTCCATTCCTCCAATGTCAGCACTCATTCCTGCTGAACTAATTCCTGCGCCTCTCATTTCTGCTGCTGCATCTGCTGGACTTGCAGTAATATTTTCATCGTTCTCTTCGCGCCATAGTCTTTCATTTTCAGCAATTTCTTCGTCAGTAAGGCCTAAGAATCTGCTTAGTGCAAATCTATTTGACACATAAGGAATAGCACTCATTTGTGTAAATGTTGGTACACGAGCATTATCTAGTTCTGACTGTCTGTATGCTGCAAAGTTTTGTGGTTCTTCAAATTTAAGTTCAAACATTGAAGTATCAATGTTAACACCTTTTTCTAATAAGAAACGTTTAAACTCTGTATCAAATCCTTCAACTAAAAGACCTTGTAGTCTTTCACAATAGGTATTAAATCTTAATTCTTGAATATATGCTGTACCTACTCTACCATCGTTGTATGACGTTGCGCCATCATCAGCGCCTGTTGGTAGGTACGAACTAGGAATACGTAAACCGCGAACTAGTTTGTTAGTAAAGTATCTTAAGTCATCAATCTCGCCTAGGTTAGTTCCGCCCGGAAGTGTTTCAACTTTGCTGCCTCGGCCTTCAGCAGTTTGCGGGAAGAAGTAATCTTCGTTGATTGATAGAGGGTTGTAACTAGAGTCTATGACATTCTGGCCGCCCCCTGTTGCCGATGGGATACGTCTTTGGTGTATTTCCGTTTTTACACGCTCCACAAATTGCATAGCAAGGTGTGAAGGCATGTTGCCCACATCAACGTAGAATACTCTTCTTTCTGGTGCTCTTTGTACACGATAGATAATAATCGCATCTTCGAGCAATTCTTTTTGTTTGTAAACTTTAAAAATAGTTTCTAATAAACTATTACCAAATGGATAGTTATTGTCTAAGCCTTCTGATAAACTTAGGTGTACAATGTGTTCTGCATCAATTGCAATTTCGCCATCTTGTAAATTAAATCTACTTCCTGATTGCTGTTGAGGTGCATTACCAACCATGCCTCTAACACCACCAGTAATGTATCCGTCGCCGCCGCCTGTAATGTTACCTGTAGTAACGTGCGGTGTAGTAGCAATCATATCTCTAAAATTAAATGCTACATCTTTAATAATATATTGTTCAGGTGTTTTACCTTCACTTTCGTTTACAATAATACGTGTAACTTTTGCTGGATCAATATGATATAATTTTTTAGTTTCAGGATCTCTAACAAAAATCTCGTCGCCATACTTAAATGTATTACGCAAAATACGGAACATGCGTGTTTCAAATTTATTAAGTTTATTCCACTGTTTTAAGTATTGACTTAGAATCTTTACTTCTGAATTTGTAGCACTTTTTAAGAATTCAAATTTAAAACTAGTTCCATTAGTTTCGTTTTTCTGTGTACAAAATTCTGCAAGGATATCTAGTGCAGCGTTAACTTCACTATCCATATCCATAATATTATAATGTCCATAACGTTCAACACGGTTTGGACTACCTACATATACATCTGGTAAAAATGAGCTATAGTTTGATCTTGCAGGGCCTGCTTGAGAAGAACCAGAACGATTTGTAAACGGAGAATAACTACCGCTTGCATTATCCCCTGTAGGTACTGGTGTAAAATATTTTTTCCAACTCATTATGTTATCCTATTGTATATGCGGGTTATTTCTTGATATAGCTCTTGTTTGGTTGTTTTGACCCTGTATAAACTCATCCATTTTGTTAATTAGATTCTGCATAGTAGTACTTAGCGAATTTGTCATTTCGTTAAGAGCCGATGTGGTTTCTGTTTTAACTCCGTCTAATGCAGGTGGTATTTCGCCTAAACTAGTAGTAACTTGCGACATTGAATCACCAAGCTCGGCTCTAGATTGTTCATTTTGTTGTGTAACATCTCTAACTGTTTGTACTACTTCATCAGTTGTTGGCATTGTTGCACTAGTAACAGTCATATTATCAGTAACAAACTCTGCTGCTCTATGTGCATCATCAGTAGCTTGATTCTCTCTAAGTGTATTAAGTAACGCTTGGACGTTGTCTACATTATCTGGTTCAATGCCTTCATCTGCTGCTCGTTGTTCAGTTGTAAGACGACTAATTTCATCTCGAATTACTCGTGCTAGATTTACATTATTTTCTTCAATTGCTTTTATTGCTGATTCTGCTGCTGTTAAATTATCATCAGATGCTTCAAGAAGTTCTAATGCTTTACTTGCATTTGGACCTGAAAGCAAGTCTTCTAATATATTTGCTGTTGCATTTGCTCCGTATATAGAGCCTTGTTCAATACCGTCTGTTACTGCTGCGCCTACTTCTCGTATTTGATCCATTTCTTCTTGAGTAACAGTAACATCGCCTGGTTGACGCATAGTAACAGTTGATTCAAAACTTGATGCTGCGTTAGCACCCGGAACTAATGAACGAAGATCACTTACTAAACGTTGAATTTCTTCTCTAGTAGTATTTTCTAATCCTTTAGCAACATCTTGCATCATAGGGCTATTACTAATTTGTGTTGCAATACCGTTTGGACCGTACATTTCTTGACCAATAGCAGCATACGTATCTTTCATACGTGCATCTGCCATTTGTAGAGTGTGTGTTATTCCGTCTCTTGCATCTTGCTCTGCGAGTGCAGCCAGTTCCATATCTTGTACTGCGTCTAAAATTTGCTGTCTGCTTGCATTTTCATCAACTGCTCCTTGTGTTGAAGTTCTAACAGCATCTGCATATGGTCCTGCATTTTCAAGAACTGTAGCGGCTGCATCTGCAACTCCGCCTAATCCACCAAGTGACGCCATGTTAAGGAAATCTACTGAATTAACACGTTCAACAACTGCTGCGTTAAAACTATCTAGTGCTGGTCCTACTCCTGCGCCGCCTGCGTTAATTTGATTTACAACATTTGTTAATTCATTTCCAGCATCTCCAAGAGCTACTAATCCTCGTCTACCTGCTTCAGAAACAACTGTACCTTTTGTAAATGTTTCTTCTAATGCTGCAACTGCATCAGGGCCTGCTTTTTGTGCTTCTGCTAGTGCTAATCTAAAGTTTTCAGCTGCTTTTGTGTTACCTGACATTTCAAGTAAACGTAGTTTTGCTTGAACTTGTCCTTTGCGCATACGATCTTGAATCTCTGCTTCCATTTCCTTACGGTTCTTACCTGTAAGTTTAGCAATAAGATCCATTTCTTTTGCCATACTCGCAGCACTTGATCTTGCTTGTTCTTGAGTTATAGCACCACTTGCAAGAGAACGTCTGTTAGTTTCTGCATAATTCATTAGGCTTTCGTTTACTTCTTCAAATGTAAAGCCCATATTGATTAGATCATCGCCGAGTCCATCGTCAAAGAATGCTTTGCTCATGTTACTAAATGTTTTAGCACCTTGTGTAACACTTCCGCCTAATGCAACTAACTGTTCAGAATTTTTACTAACTAAACCGGCAAACTCATCAAGTGTCAATCTTGATTGGCTAGCAGCATAGTTCATTTGTAGAATGCTATTGTTAAAACTTGCACCACTTGAAGATAGTCCTTCTAGTGTATCAACACTGCCTTCTGCAAATTTTAACATATCAGAACCAACAGCAGATATTGCTCCTAACGGACCCCATAAATCTCCCATAGCCTTTGCTGCTGTATCTGTAATTTGACTAAGTTTTGCAGTACCAGTTGCTAAAGAGCCTGTAAAATCTACACCTCCTTTAAGAAGTGTCTTACCAGCATCTCCGATATTTGATAAAAAACTTGATGTTTCGCCACTATCAACTACTGATGTACGACTACCTTCTAGTCCTCTAGTAATTTGTCCAGGTAAGGCGCCTATAACACTTCCGAGAGTGTCATTCTGGGCAACTCCTTCTAATTTCCTTACTGCAACATCTGTTAACTCAGCCAAAACTTAAAATCCTTGTGATTTTGCACAATAAATAATATATGCGATACTATTATTTATCGGGAAACAAACATGCATGACAATAATCCTTTAACCAAATATTATAGACAGCCAAAAATCTATCTGTCGTTACCAAGCAAAGGTGAGTTTTATCCTCCTGGAACAATTCAAGGAGATCCTTTAAAACTGCCTGTATTTGGGATGAGTGCTATGGATGAAATTTTATTAAAAACTCCTGACGCACTGTTTAGCGGAGAGTCAACAGTTCAAGTCATTAAAAGTTGTATACCTGGGTTACAACAACCTTGGTTACTTCCTTCAATAGATTTAGATGCTATTCTTATTGCTATTCGTATTGCAACATACGGTCAAATGATGCCGTCTACATTTAAATGTAAAAGTTGCAAAGAAGAGAATAAGTTTGATTTAGATTTAACTAAAGGTATGGACTATCTTGCAGCATTAGAATATGCAGATTCGTTAATTGTAGGACCTTTAAAGGTTAACTTTAGACCGTTAACTTATAAAGAAATTACAGATGTAAATTTAAAAACATACGAACTTAGACGCAAGTTAGCACAATCGCTAGAAGGCAAATCAGAAACACAGAAAGCAAAATATGTAAATGAAACAATGAAAGACATTGCAACATTACAAGTTAAATCATTTATAAAAGGTATTGCTTCTGTTGAAACTGAAGATGAAACTGTAGAAGATACTGCGTTTATTGATGAATGGTTACAGAATAGTGATAAAGAGTTCTATGACAAGATTAAAAAACATCTAGAAGAACAAGTTAACAAATGGAAGGTTCAAGATCAGAAAGTTAAATGTGCTGATTGCGAAGCTGAGAACGTTGTTAAGATTACATTGGATACTTCGGATTTTTTCGTGAGAGGCTAATTCCACTCAACGAGTCTCAGATATTGGACTTAGCCAATGAACTCGAACTAGACATTAAAAGACTCAAAGATGAAATTTACAGAATTGCGTGGTCAATGCGCGGTGGTGTAAGTTCGCATGATCTCTTATGGCGATTAAGTTTTGAAGATAGACAAGTAATGTCTAATATTATTAAAGATAATATTGAAAGCACTAATAAAACAGGAATGCCGCTACTTTAATTGCCGGCGGCTGCTCTTACTCTATCAATTGCACTTTGACTAAATCCAGAAGCTGACGAGCTTGAAGATGATCCGCTACTTCCAGTAGTTGAAGCATCTGATGAGCCATTACTGCTACCGCTGCTGCCGCTACTGCTAGGTTGCGGTATACTTCTTATTCTGTTTTGCAATCTACCAAGTGTTTCATTGTCTGCTGGTGAATCAGGATTGTCAACGTCACGTTGAACTGCTGCTGCAAGTTCAGGATCATTTTCGTCTAATGGAGGAAGACTTGAATCATTTTCTCCAACACCCCATTCATTCATAAATGTCTCAGCAAACCATTGAGGACCGTATTTTCTTAAAAGCCAAGAGAACACCCAAATACCGCCTTCCATAACTGCTGTCCAAAGTAAAGCAACTAACCAACCAGGCCCTGGAATTAATAAGAATGTAGCTCTGCCCATTCGTGCTAATCGTAATATTTTTGCACCAGTAATTAGCGACCCTATACCTCCTACAACTTCAATACCTATTGCTGTCCATGCAGTAATATTAATTAAGCGATAAGAACGTCTCATTATTTCTCTAGATCTTGC